>JGI11705J14877_10001269_pt1 | contig 14538 bp, 16 predicted proteins | sample Etolaghawater15m_FD_14877 | JGI IMG/M metagenome (IMG submission 14877) | reverse complement strand
TTGAAGTTATGGCTCCGGATACTGGATTCGAACCAGTGACCAAGTGATTAACAGTCACCTACTCTACCGCTGAGCTAATCCGGAATATGAGAAGCGTTAAGAAAAAGTAAATTGATTTACTTTTTTAGCTTTGGAACCGCAATCGATGTGCTTCAGCACCGATGAGGATTAACAATTAAATGGTGTCAGAGGGGGGACTTGAACCCCCGACCCCCGGCTTATGAGACCAGTGCTCTAACCAGCTGAGCTACCCTGACACTTATTTTGTAGATCGGAATTATATCTTTGGAAAGCTTTTGTTTTCCTTTTATGGAAGATTTTTTCTTAAATCTATAAATTGCAACTTATGAGCAAACACTTAGAGAGCAACAGCTTATTACTTTTTTATAGTAATGAGGGTAAAATGGAGGTAAATTATTGTTTTTATAAGCTTCATATAGAGCACTTAAAGGAAAATTCTTGATTACTAGATTGAAAAAACTAGATTATAACAGAGAACTTATAGAGTTGCTACTGTTAGATAAAATAGGTATTATTGCCTTTTATCTGCTTTTGCCAGTTGTATATTGTGTGGTTTTTCGTAATGCTATTCCCTTAGAGATACTATTTGCATGGTTATTTTTGCAAGTTCTTACCTTTATTGTTCGTCTCAATATTACACGAGATTTTTTACTAGTTCTTTTTGTAGAAGAAGATGAAAAGATAAAAAAACTTCTAAAATTTCAATTGATAACTATTTTTGTAAATGCATTTTTGTGGGGTATTGCAGCTTCTTTAACGCTTGTGTATGCTGAAGAAAATCTAGTACTGATGATGCTCATAGTACTTTTTATGATGTTTACATTTTCTATTGCAGTTCTCACTCCGATCTATCATGCAGTTTTTATTTTTATTTTTACCATAATTATTACCTTTATGGTCTCTTTAGTTTTTATAACGCACAGCTCTATTGTAAATCTCTCTTTTGTTTTTTTACTGCTCTATCTAGCCCTATTTATTCCTGTCACTTATAAGGTTTACAAAACTATTTTAACTTCAATTGAGCAAAAAGAAGAGATACTTTTTTTTAATTTTAAATTAGAACAAAAGCTTGCCGCACTCAAAAGAGCATCAAAAGAGCAAGATATGAAAATAAGAGATTCTTTGGAGAATTTTCGAACACTTTTAGATTCGAGCACAGAGATGATTATTGTTACTGAGGGGAACGGGGATATTGTAGATATTAATTATGCAGGAGTGAAAAAGCTCATCGCTATAAACAAAGAGAACCTCATTGGACGTAGATTAACAGACTTTGTACAAACGCAAGATAGAGAAAAACTAAATGCACTTGTAAACGCAAGAAAGTCACAAAAAGACGAGTTGTCAATGAAAAAAACATCTGGGGAGGTTTTTATAAAATCAGTCAGTGTATACAAGCTTTTTCAAAAAGAAGAAACGCTTAAAATGTTAGTTTTTAAAAATTAAATCTATTATGGTAGAATTCCACGTATAAAAAATAGCGTAAATATTAGTAAGGATATTGGATGAATTTTCAACCATTAGGAAAAAGAGTTTTAGTTAAAAGAGTAGAAGAAACAAACACAACAATGTCAGGAATAATCATCCCTGACAATGCGAAAGAAAAACCATCTCGTGGTGAAGTTGTAGCAGTAAGTAAAGAAGTTACAGAACTTGAAAATGGAAACCAAGTTTTATTTGGAAAGTATGCTGGAAGTGAAGTTTCATTTGAAGGTGAAAAATTCATGGTTTTAGAAGTAGAAGATATTTTCGGAATCATTGATTAAAAAGACACAAGAGTCTTGAGCTTTCTGCTGAAGAAAACAAAGTGTTAACGTAGATATCGCAATAAAAAGATGAAGGGTTTCCTTCATTTTATAAAGTAAAATTAAGGAATATATTTAATGGCAAAAGAGATAATTTTTTCAGACAATGCAAGAAATGCATTAGCTCGTGGTGTTCAAAAACTAACAGATGCAGTAAAAGTAACAATGGGGCCTCGTGGTCGTAATGTTCTTATTCAAAAAAGTTACGGCTCTCCTGTAATCACTAAAGATGGTGTTACAGTAGCTCGTGAAGTTGAGCTTAAAGACAAACTTGAAGATATGGGTGCACAACTTGTAAAAGAGGTTGCATCAAACACTGCTGATGAAGCTGGTGATGGTACGACTACAGCAACTGTCTTAGCAAACGCAATCTTTTCAGAAGGTCTAAGAAACATAACTGCTGGAGCAAATCCAGTTGAGGTTAAACGTGGTATGGACAAGGCTTGCACAGCTATTTTAGAAAATCTAAAAGCAGCATCTAAAGCTGTGAGTGGCAAGAAAGATATAGCACAAATTGCTACTATTTCTGCAAACTCTGATACTTCTATAGGTGATATGATTGCAGAAGCTATGGAAAAAGTCGGTCAAGATGGTGTTATTACTGTTGAAGAGGCTAAGGGTATTTCTGATGAGTTAGAAGTAGTTGAGGGTATGCAATTTGATCGTGGTTATTTGAGCCCTTATTTTATTACAAACGCAGAAAAAATGATAGCAGAGATTGAAAATCCTTGGATTCTTTTAGCCGATAGTAAAATATCTTCACTCAAAGATTTACTGCCGGTTTTAGAGCAAGTTCAAAAAACTAATCGTCCACTGCTTATTATTGCTGAGGATGTAGAAGGAGAAGCACTTTCAACTTTAGTTGTAAATAAACTTCGTGGTGTTTTAAATATTTCTGCTGTAAAAGCTCCAGGTTTTGGCGATAGAAGAAAAGCAATGCTTCAAGATATTGCAACTTTAATAGCAGGTACTGTTATTTCAGAAGAGACAGGTCATACTATTGAAGGTGCAAATATTCAGATGTTAGGTCAAGCTTCTCGTGTAGTTATCGACAAAGACAATACTGTAATCGTTAATGGTGCTGGTGATGAAGCTCTTGTAGCGGCTAGAATAGCAGAGATTAAAGTTCAAATAGATGCTACTTCAAGTGAGTACGATAGAGAAAAACTTCAAGAACGTCTAGCAAAACTTTCAGGAGGCGTAGCGGTTATTAAAGTTGGTGCTGCAACTGAAACTGAAATGAAAGAGAAGAAAGACAGAGTGGATGATGCGCTTTCTGCTACAAAAGCTGCTGTTGAAGAGGGTATTATTATTGGTGGTGGTGCTGCTTTAGTTCGTGCTGCTTCAAAAGTAAAACTTGAACTTACAGGTGATCAAAAAATTGGTTGTGAAATTATTTTACGTGCTGTAAAAGCTCCAATGAAACAGATAGCTCAAAACGCAGGTTATGATACGGGCGTAGTGATAAACGCAGTAGAAAATGCAGAGAATGAAAACACTGGTTTTAATGCTGCAACTGGTGAGTATGTTGATATGTTTGAAGCGGGAATTATCGACCCTTTAAAAGTGGCTCGTGTAGCACTTACAAACGCAACCTCAGTTTCAAGTCTTTTACTTACAACTGAAGCTGCTATATATGAGATTCCAGTTGAAGATAATAGTAATGATGCTGGTGGAATGCCTCCACAAATGGGCATGCCAGGGATGATGTAGTCTTTTTTATTTCTTTTTGAAACCCGCCTCTTTTTAGGTGAGTTTCAGGTTCACTCTCTATATTATTCACCCCTTGGAATAAATGGGATTGCAGTCCAAATATCTTACATTCATGATATGTTTAAAAAATCAGGATTTTAATATGTTATATAAAATAATACTTTCCACATTCTTGTTGGTCAATTATTTAAATGCGAATGACATAGAATTAAAAAAAATATTTGAAAAATTTAAGATTAATGGAACATTGATTATCTCATCACTTAAAAGTGAACAAAACTATGTTTTTAATACTCAAAGAGCTGATGAACGATTTATAGTTGCTTCAACATTTAAAATCCCGCATACTCTCATCGCTCTTAATGAAAATATTATAGAAAATGAAAATGACGTAATTAAATGGGATGGAAAAATGAGACAATACAAAGATTGGAATAAAGACCAAACTTTGCAATCCGCTATGTCAGTTTCATGTGTTTGGTGTTATCAAAAAATTTCAAAATCTATTTCCAAAGATAAATATTTAGATTATTTAAAAAAGTTTAACTATGGCAATAAAACAGTTGGTTTAGATAAATCATCATTTTGGTTAGGCGGCGGTAGTTTGAAAATTTCTGCATATGAACAGATTGATTTTCTCAAAAAACTTTATAATAATTATTTACCAATAGATAAAAAATATATTGACATAACAAAAAAAATCTTAACTGTAGAAAAAAATGATAATTATGAAATAAAAGCTAAAACCGGTTGGAGCGGAACGATAGGGTGGTATGTGGGCTATATTGAAACAAAAGCAAACGTTTATTTCTTTGCAATGAATGGGGATATTGATGCAAGCCAATTGAAAACAAGAAAAGAGATTGTCATGGAAGCTCTAAGAATAAAAAATATTTTATAAACAATTATTTATAGTCCCCTTTAGCCACACAGAGTGTGACCAAAGGGGTAGATTTTATCGGGCTTCTTTTATAGCTTCAAGTGCAGCTGAGTAGTTCGGTTCATCTGTTACTTCAGGAACAATTTCTTTATAAACTATCACTCCGCTTCTGTCTATTACAAAAACAGATCTCGCACTGAGGCCAATGAGTTTATTATCAGCCATTAAAACACCAAAGGCTTTACTAACAGCTTTATCTATATAGTCAGAGGCCACTGTTAAATTTTCTATGCCTTCTGTTGAGCAGAATCGCTCAGCTGCAAAGGGAAGGTCCATTGAAACAACAGTGGTTTCGCAAATATCAAGATTGTTTACATCAACATTAAATCTTCTTGTTTCAGCTGCACATGTGTCAGTGTCTAATGAGGGTACAGTGATTATAAGCTGTATTCTATCTTTTGCTCCACCAATCTCAACATCACTTAAATCGGTTCCCGTTGCTATGACGGTTGGAGCTTTGTCACCAATATTGAGTTCATTGCCAGATAGTTTTATAGGGGTGCCTTGAAAAGTTGTTACTTGCATGCAGTTTCCTTAAAATAGTTTGATTATGGTAGCATTATTTGTATATAAATCTCTTAAATAGTCTCTCGTGCAATAAATCTATCTAAAAAAGCTACTGATTTGTAATTTATTGTCTTATTGTGATTAAACTCTTAAAATACAAAAGGAAAAAAAATGAGTAATAAGATATTAATTATAAGCATATTCATAAGTAATATTGCGTTTGGTGCTGTTATAGTGGTAGTGCCAAATACATCAAAAGCCCTCAACGTAAATAAAACAAATAAGATTTCAAGTAAATCAATGACACAATTATATAATCGTGGCCTTGAAGAAAAAGCCGCAAAAGAAAAAATACTAAAATCGATAGCTTATGACGCAGAGATGAATGATACGATGGCTCAGAATATTTTAAACGCTATAGAGTTATTAAAAGAAGAAGACATAGTTTCTTATGTCAGTAAAACTGCTCTTTTAGACAAAAAAGTAGATTTGAGTTCTTACGATACGATTGTTGCCTTAATACAAAATACTCCTAATTTATCTGTTGATAAAGAGATGCTTTTAAAGATAGAAAAAATTGCTCTTGTTAATGGAACATTAAAAAAAATGAAGGCTACATCATAAATGCAGATTGAAAATCCATTTGAATCAGGGCACATAAAAAACTATCTGCTTTTGTATGCAAGTGTAGTTGTTATAATGGTACTTTTTTTTCTTGCGAGTTCACTTTTTAATGATATTGAGAGTGTTGATAAAAAGATATTTAGTACCAAAATACAAGCAAAAGTTTCTAAAACAAACTTAGAAACTGAGGTAAACGCAAGTACAAGGTTTAAACTCTTAGATAAGGCTTACTAGTTACTCTTTTGTAACTATATAAAGCTGTTCGTGATTTAATTTTTTGAGTATATCCATAACTGTGACAAAGTCTTGAAAGCGAGACTCTTTGTCACTTCTTAGCACGACTGTTTGAGCTTTTGAAATCCCAGATAGTTTCTCTTGTAAAACTTTTGCATCTACCTTCTCTTTGTCAAAAAACATTTCACCTTTTGCGTTTACATAAATAGTTATCTCTTTTTTGACATCTTCTTTTTTAGAGGCTTTGGCTTCAGGGAGTTCAATTGGAATAATACCTTGTTTGATAAATGTAGCCGTAGTTAAAACCATAACCAAAAGAACAAGCATAATATCGATGAAAGGAATAACATTTATCTCATCAAATCTTTTTTTCGTTTTTTTACATTTTGCCATAAAAATTACTTTTCTTTCATGTCTTGTGCTACATCGTACTTAGTAAGTATTCTCTCAACCTTACGAAGCACAATAGTGTATGCAATAATTGCAGGCATTGCAACTATAAGACCCATAGCTGTTGCTTTAAGTGCAAGGGCTAATCCTATCATGATTTTTTTTGTGTCAACTGCTCCTACATCGCCAAGAGTGTAAAAAGTTATCATAATCCCTACAACAGTTCCAAGAAGTCCTACATAAGGGGCATTTGAGCCAATAGCACTAATAACGCCTATGTTGTCTGTTAAATCCATCTCAAGATTGTCTCTGTGGTCATAATCTTCAATTCTTATACTTTTGTAAAACATAAGTCTTTCTATAAATAACCAAAGAGTTACGACACTCATTAGAACCAAAACTCCCATTACTCCGTAGTCTAAAGCTTGCTCTGCATATATTAAAAAATTATCTGTTTGCATTCATATTTCCTTATATTATCTGAATTTTAGTATTACTGTTGTGCCGTTATTAGGGGATGATTTAAAATTTAAATCTATACTATTTTTATCGCAAAAACGTTTCACCATACTAAGCCCAATACCAAAACCCTGCATATTGCTATTGGCTTGGTAGTAGGTATCAAAAATTTGTAAAAGTTCTACTTCATCCATCCCTAAACCATAATCTTGAATTTCAAGAGTTGATTCGTTTAGTCTTATATCGATTTGTATCGAATTTTGCGAGTATTTTACCCCATTATCTATGATGTTGTCAATCACTTTTGAAAGCCCGGTCTTGTCATTTGATATTTCTAAAGCATTAATATCTAGATTGAAGTTGATATGTGGATATATATTTTTTAAAAAGGAGACTCTTTGTCTAATCAGTGCATCTAATGAAAAACTCTCTTTAATCCTCTGCTTACTCTGCATTTTTATCATATATTCAAGCTCATCATATCTCTGCTTTAGCATATCACAAGCATTATTGATACGCTTAAGCCTTTTTTGTGATTTGTCATCATCGAGCGTTTTACTTAGCATTTGGGAATTGGACTTAATCGTACTAATGGGTAGATTGAGTTCATGCAGCGTTTCTTTAGAGAGATTTTGTAGATTTTGAATATATTCATACAGCGGATCTATTGCTAGTTTTGATATAAAAACACCAGATAAAGCAACAAAACAGAGCATTACAATCGCTAAAAGATAAATATTTTGAATCTGTAAAACCATTAACAAAAAGTGCAAGACACCCAAAAAGGTTGCAACGGTTAAAAAGTAGTAGACAAATATATTTATTCGTAAGCTATGCAACAAGCTTGTACCCAATGCCGCGAATATTTTTTATCTCTAAATCTGGAAGAAGATGTTTGAGACGGTTAATATAAACTCTAATCGCACCCTCACTACCACATTCAGAGCTACTCCATAACTCGTTTAAAATAAGCTCTTTTGGAACAGAAGAATTGACATGCTGCATAAGTAGCAAAAGTAGTTCATACTCTTTTTTTGAGAGTTCAATTTCTACCTTATCATACAGTATTCTTTTGTGAGTAACATCATGACATAATAAATTTATACACTGCGTTTGAGTTCTTTTAGTACGTTTAAGAATTGCGCCTAAACGCAGCAGTAATTCATCATTATCAAAAGGTTTTGTAAGATAATCATCTCCACCACTAATAAAACCACGCTCCAACATCTCTTTATCTTTGTGCGAAGTTAAAAATATAGCAGGAGTATTGTCATCAGCTGAGCGTAGTTCTTTTAAGAGTGATATTCCATCTATAAGAGGCACATTAATATCAAGAAGATAAACATCAAATTTATTTTCAAAAATAAGATCTAATGCGTGTTGTCCATTTGGAGAGTGAGTGACTTCATAGCCTTCATCTTCAAGTAAATCAGCAAGAGTCTCTCCAAAAAGGAGGTCATCTTCAAGTAGTAGTATTTTAATCAACGCTCTCTATTGCCCATGAAATTGTTTCACCTGCATACATCGGTACAACACCAGAGTAGTTCTCAGGTACTACGAAAGGTCTTTTTTCAAGAGTGACTTCTTTAAACTCTGGGCAGATTCCATAAATATTTTGAGCATTATCACTTATAAATGCTTGTAGATTATCAAGTTTGTCAAATTGCTCAAAAATTTCACATAAAAGTTGAAGAGATATAGGAGCAGTAAAAACACCTGCCGCACATCCACATGACTCTTTTGCATGTTGTGGATGAGGTGCTGAATCTGAACCAAACATTACTTTAGGATGAGCTGCAAGCGCTACTGTTAAAAGAGCATCTAAGTCTTCTGGACGTTTTGCGATTGGTTTACAAAAGAGGTGTGGTTTCATCATACCGCCAACTACATCATCAAGAGTTAAAAGGAGATGATGCACAGTAATAGTTGCATACAGATTTTCATATTTATCAAGCATGTCAACAGCCGCTTTTGTTGTTATATGTTCCATGATTATTTTTAACTTTGGAAAGTTTTTAGCTAGTAGTTCATAGATACTCATAAACTCAGCTTCTCTATCCATAACAAAACCATCCGTTTCGCCATGAACACAAAGAGGAATTCCCATATCACTCATAGCTTGAAGCGTTGGTCTCATCTCTTCTACATCAAAAGATGAAACGCCACCTTCAGAGTTTGTAGTAATCCCAGCAGGGTAAAGTTTAATCGCAGTTATTTCATTAGCAACACTTTCTAAAAAGGCTTTATCATAGTTCTTATAAAAAAGTGTCATATATGGCTCAAAATAATCATTTGGAACTGCCGCCATAATACGCTCTTTATAAGACCTAATATCTTCTAAGTTGGCAACTGGTGGAACGAGATTTGGCATTACAATCGCACCACTGTAAGAGTAGGCAGTTAGTGGAGCAACATTTTCTAGCATTACAGCGTCACGAAGATGAAGGTGCATGTCAAGTGGCATTAAAAGTGTGTGAGTTTTCATTATTTTCCTTGCAATTTGATATGATTTTTATATGAAAAGTATAGCAAAATACGAATTAAACTTTTGTTATTTAAATACAAACCAAAGAGAGCTATAAACTCTCTTTGGCTTCTTGGATTAAATCATTAATAACTTTTTCGTAGTTTTTTGCATCTTTGAGAGAAGTCGATTCAAAACGTGTCACAAGAACAGGTGTTGTGTTGCTCGCTCTCACTAATCCCCAACCATTTTCAAAATTGATACGCACACCATCTACATCTATGATGTTTTTTATAGCAGGAAATGAAGCAGGGGGATTTTTTAAAAGTACTTTGACTCTGTCTATAATTTTGAATTTTTCTTTTTCAGTAGTCTCGACTTTTATCTCTTGTGTTGAAAAAACAGGTGGGAGTTTTTCTAGTTGGGCATCTAAATCTATGCCATCTTGTATAAGCTCTAGCATTCTAAGTGTTGCATAAATTGCATCATCATAACCAAAGTAACGATGCTTGAAGAAGATATGACCACTCACTTCACAAGCTAAGTCTGCGTTTGTCTCTTTCATTTTTACTTTAAGATTTGAGTGACCTGTTTTGTACATAATGGCAGTAGCACCGCGACGTTCGAGTTCGTCATACATAACTTGAGAGCATTTTACTTCACCGATTACAGTTGGCTTCTCCATTTTCATAGAGTATAAAAGAGCCATCATGTCACCTTTTATATTGTTTTTGTGTGTTAAAACTGCAATACGGTCCGCGTCACCATCATAAGCAAACGCAATGTCACCCTCGCTCTCTAAAAGTTTTTTAACATCTTCTAGATTATGTTCATCAGACGGATCGGGGTGATGATTTGGAAAAGTTCCATCTGGCTCAACATATAAACCTTTTGTGTTGAGCTTAAGTCTTGAAAAAATATCTTCAGTTACAACACCAGCAACACCGTTTCCACAGTCGTACACTATTTTTGTGTCCATTCCTTTTAGGTGAGAAAATGCAGCTACAATAAAGTCTACATATCTATCTACTGCGTTTATCTGTGTCACATCTCTTGGCACACTTGGAGGAAATTCCATTGTCTCACATTCACGACCAAGAGCATAGATTGCGTCACTAAAAAAAGGTGCTTTGTCAACAGTGATTTTAAAACCGTTGTACTCACTCGGGTTGTGTGAGCCTGTAATCATTACAGATGCCGATGGAGTAATCCCATCCCACTCCTGATAGTTGGTAAAGTAGTTGACTGGAGTCGGAACAAGGCCCATACCTAAAACTTTTTTCCCACCTGCGTTTAATCCTCGGACAAGGTACTCAAAAAGTATTGGAGAGTGACTTCTTGCGTCATATCCAACTGCTACATAATCACCATCGATTTTAGATGCAAGTGCATAGCCTATGCGAACAACACTCTGTTCATTTAACTCTTTTTCGTAAATACCGCGTATATCGTATTCTCTATATATACTCAATTTTATTAGCCTTTTTTATTAATGCTAAATTGTATCATAAAATTTAGCAATAAAAAATAAATATTTTTTGTTCTGATTTGACATATTAACTGTTTTATATTACATTGAAAAGGATATTCGCTTAGGCAAATAAGGCCTAATTATAAAAAGGTTTAAGATGCAAATAGAGGTTTTGATATCGTTTATAGGGTATATGCTTATAATGTTGGCGATAGGATTTTATTTCTATTTTAAGACAGATGACTTGAGCGATTATGTTTTAGGTGGTCGTGGTTTAAACCCTAGCGTAACTGCTCTGAGTGCGGGTGCATCAGATATGAGTGGGTGGTTACTTTTAGGACTTCCAGGGATGATGTATAGTGATGGTATTGTTGGAAGCTGGATAGCAGTTGGACTTGTTATTGGCGCTTATCTTAACTGGCATTATGTTGCAAAACCACTACGAGTTTATACGCATCAGCTCAACGATGCACTGACGATTCCAGACTATTTAGCAAATCGTTTTGAAGATAGTAGTAATGTGCTGAGAGTTATTACGGCTGTTGTGATTTTACTTTTTTATACGCTTTATACTTCTTCTGGACTTGTAGGCGGTGCTAAACTTTTTGAAGCTACATTTCAAATAGCTTATTCAGATGCCTTGCTTATAGGGAGCTTTATCATTGTTTCTTATACTTTTTTAGGCGGGTACAATGCAGTCAGTTGGACAGACTTTCTTCAGGGTATTTTGATGATGCTCGCTTTAGTGATTACTCCTGCCATTGTACTGCTTGAGTTAGGCGGTATATCGAGTGCTATTGAGACAATTAAATCCATAGAACCAAAGCATCTAAATATGCTTAACGGGACATCTTTTATCTCTATCATATCACTTTTAGCTTGGGGACTTGGTTATTTTGGTCAGCCACATATTTTAGTTAGATTTATGTCAATTAGAGATGAAAATGATATACCTCAAGCAAAATACATTGGTATGAGTTGGATGATAATTTCTATCATTGGTTCTTTAAGCGTTGGATTTTTCGGACTTGCTTATGTTGTTGCTAATGGTGTTGATTTGGCTGATAGTGAAAAGATTTTTATAACGCTTTCACAGCTTATTTTTAACCCATGGATAGCAGGTTTTTTACTTGCTGCAATACTTGCGGCTATCATGAGTACGGTTGATTCACAACTGCTTGTTTCATCCTCTGTACTTACAAGAGATATTTACCACGCAATCATACATAAAAACGCAACTAACAAAGAGTTGGTATGGATAGGTCGTGCAACTGTTATAGCCGTTGCACTTACTGCTTGGTATATTTCTGCTGATAAAAACTCCAGTGTGCTTCAGCTCGTTGCTTATGCATGGGCAGGCTTTGGTGCTGCGTTTGGACCACTTATTATCCTGAGCCTTTATAGTCGTAATATAACAAAAACGGGTGCTATTGCAGGAATGGTCGTAGGCGCTTTAACAGTGATAATTTATAAAGAGTTAGAGGGTGGTATATTTGATATATTTGAATTACTACCAGGCTTTGTTTTCTCTTGGATAGCAATCGTAGTTTTTAGTAAATATGGCACTTCAAATTCTATTTCTATAGATGAAAAATTTGATGCAGTTCAAAGAAGATTAGCGAGTTAGAAAAATAATAAGGCTACGAATCTTATTTTAATCTCAGAGGTATTATAATTTGACTCTTTAGTAAGTAAGCGTGAGTAAAAAGAGAGATAATTATGAAAAAAATAACATCATTAAGTTTAGGCTTTGCATTTTTAACAATGAGTTACACGGGGATTATGCTCTATTTTGTTCCCAAAGGTAAAATTGCGTATTGGGCGGATTGGCATATTTTTGGCTTGTCAAAAACGCAGTATGGCGAAATTCACACAACTTCAATGCTTGTGTTTTTATTTTTTGGAATTTTGCATATTTATTATAACTGGAAACCAATACTTAGTTATCTTAAAAACAAAGAGAGAAAAATCTCTTTTACTAAAAAAGAGTTTCTAGTTGCGTTTGGATTGAACTTTTTATTTGTATTTGGAACGCTCTATATGATACAGCCATTTAAAGGTTTTTTAAATTTACAAGAAAGTATCAAAGAGAGCTGGGCTCAAGAGTATGGTGAGCCACCATTTGGACATGCAGAAGAAACAAAACTCAAAGTTTTTTGTAAAAAAATGGGTATAGATTATACTCAAGCAAGTGAGATATTGACGTCAAATGGGATTGTATTTCAAGCACAAGAGAGTTTATTACTTATTGGGCAAAACAATAACATGAGTCCAAGTAGTGTCTATAAATTGATTGCTAAAAACAGCTCAAAAGAGAAGGATGATATACCATCGAAACTCGGTAGAAAAACCTTACAAGAGTTAAGCGATATGAAAAAGATAGATTTAAATCATGCACTGGCTGTTTTAAAATTAAAAGGTGTTTCTGATATAAATGCACAGAGTAAAATAAAAAACATTGCAGATGTTTTAAACATTACGCCAGTGGATCTTTATAAACTATTGAAAGAGTAGTTTGAAACATGGATAACTTTTTTCTTATTGCGTTTGCTTTTATACTTGGGTATCTGCTTCAAAAAATGAAAATATTTTCCCAAGATATGGCTCAGCCAATCAACAAGTTTGTAATCTATATTTCATTGCCTGCTTTAATACTAGCCGTAATTCCCAAGCTTACTTTTTCCACAGAGATGTTTATTCCTCCTTTTGTAGCATGGATAGTTATGAGTGCCTCGGCACTTGTCATACTTCTGTTTTCAAAATTTATGCATTTTCCTAAAAAAATAGAGGGCGCATTGATGCTTGTGGGAGTTTTGACAAATAGTTCTTTTGTTGGTATTCCTATGATTACAGCTTACTTAGGGGATGAATCCTTGGCTTATATCATGATGTATGATCAGCTTGGAACATCTATAGCTCTTGCAACTTATGGGACTTTCGTTGTGATATACTATACAAATAGTGGCAAAATTGTTCCATCTCAAATAGTAAAAAAAATACTTATCTTCCCACCTTTTATCGCGCTTGTTGTAGCTTTTTTTTTACTAGGGAAAAGTTATCCCTCTGGACTTGAATATGCACTTAATGAGCTAGCAGCGACAATAGTTCCCTTAGCACTTGTAGCAGCCGGACTTCAGCTTAGACTTTTTTTACCAAAAGAAGAAGTAAAGCCGTTTGTTGTCTCGTTGGGAGTTAAACTTATTTTTGCACCACTTGTTGCTATCGTTGTTTGTAGTCTTTATGGCTGGGATAATTTAGCATCAAAAGTTGCCATTATGGAATCAGCAATGGCACCAATGATAACCGCTGGAGCTGTTGCTTCCATGGCAGGACTCGCTCCAAGACTCAGTTCTGCGATTGTAGGATATGGAATTATCTTCTCTTTCGCTTCAAGTGCTCTTGTGTATAAAATGGTTATTGCTGTATAAGTTTAGTAGTTAAATATTTTAAAAATCTCTGTTTGTTAGGGTGTAGAAGTTGTGGCTCCGGATACTGGAGCTGAATATACATAGTATCTATAGTTATCTACATGTATTCTAAAGCACCTATATACCTACATATATTAGGTTGTATTTAAACAAGTTCTTAACTCTATTAAGCTACAATTATCCACATAAATATAAAAAATGGTTGCCAAATAATAGCTTATGGGTTGCCAAAGATAAATGAGGTTCACATGGCTAGAGTTAAGTCAAAAAAATACACAGGTGTATATAAAAATGAACTTGCTAATGGAGACATTAGCTATAGTTACAGTTTCAAAGATGCTGATAACAAAATGCAGCGTATAACTGTTGGTAAAAAGTCTGAAGGTATTACAGAAAACTATGCATCAGTCAAGCGTGCAGAAGCTATAAATCTTATACGAACTGGTGAAGACCCTATAGCACATAAAAAAAAGTCTAAGTTC
>JGI11705J14877_10001266_pt1 | contig 14557 bp, 9 predicted proteins | sample Etolaghawater15m_FD_14877 | JGI IMG/M metagenome (IMG submission 14877) | reverse complement strand
TTATAGGTTTTTGTTTTGACGGAACTTCTGCTGCTGGAGAAAATACTGCGGATAAAATGAGAGACGCGTATTTTGATTATTTGTATGAGCATGTAAGGGTAATTCGTTCATGAGTGTAAATGAAAAATTAATGACTCCCGGCACATTTAATGTGCTATTAAATTTAGAAACAACACCAAACTCTGTTGTCAATACTATTGAGCCATGGGGTAACATAGTTTTTACTCCTACAAGAATATCTCCAGAGGAATTTACTGACGCACAAATTCGTGATATGGCTAGGTATGTAGGTATTATAACTTCTCAAGAAATTGGAGAAGAAGGTATAGACATAAGCGGTCAAGGAATACTTGCATATTTAGGTGATAGTGATTCTCGCGGTATGGTTCTTGCAAGAAATGCAGGTGTAGGTGCTGTAAGAAGTTATGTTAATGACACATTAGATGATGTTATTGATAGAAATACTTCTACTCCTTATGGAATACTAAGAGATGAAGAAGCTAATCAAAGAGCTGTAAGAAAAGGTACAGTAACTGAAGTTGATTTTGATACAACAGTATTATTACTTAACTTTGAAGGNACTGANGGAGATACTACAACTACTGATGGTTCTCAATATACACAAAATCANATAATTACATTTNTNGNNACNNCTGATATATCTAGTGACCANNCAAAGTATGGAAGTACAAGTCTTAACTTATCAACTGATGGATATGTAACAGTTGCTGATAGACCAGAATTAGATTTAACATTTAGAGATTTTACAATTGAATGGTGGGAATATAGAACATCTTCTAGTGGTAATGCTACTGTTATTGCTAGAAATAATGACACTTATTCTCCTTGGATAGCGGGTAAATTAGTTAGCGGTAATAATACATTTCTTGCAACACATGACGGAGATGGTTATAACGAATCAGAAGACTTGAATATAAGCATGGGTTCTATTGACCTAAATCAATGGAATCATTTTGCTGTATCTCGTCAAGGCGGAAAATTTAGAACATTTAAAAATGGTGTTAAAGTTTCAGAAGCAACTAGAGATGAGCTTTACATAAGAGTTACTTCTGAATCTCTGCAAATTGGTAAAGGACAGAATGGTAACTATTTTGAAGGGTATTTAGATGGTTTAGCAATTACTAGAGGTGCTACTAAGTACTGGGAAGACTTTACACCAAGTGTTACTGCTCCCACAGCACAGACTGGTGCTAAAACTTATACTGGTAAACATTATATGGAATCTGCATATAAGGCTATAAAAGATGTTTGTGTAGCTTTAGGTGCAGAGTTTAAAATGAACAATGACGGAACTATCGATGTAGGTCCACCTTCTGCTTTATTTACGGGACATGAAAACAATACACCAGAAGGAATGATTGTTAGAGATTTATCTGGTGCTGACCCACAAATAAAAGGTTATTCTGGAATAGATTTAAGTACAGAGTTTAACGCAGAAGATTATGTAAGCCGTGTAGAACTTATAGCCTCTAACTATGGTGTAGAAATAAACTTAGGTCAAGCAGACGCTAAAAGTATACCTTATAAAGATTTGTTTGGTAATACATTAGAGAGAATACAGATACTATCTGAAAATGATGTACCAGATTCTCTAAGAGATATAAGAGCAGAAGCATACTTAAATGAATACAATAAAATACAAAAAACTTTAAATGTAGGTTTAGAAGATTATGATGTCTCTGGAGATATTGGTGTAGGAGATATTATCTTTGTGTGGGACCCAGATGTAGGATTTGAAGATACAGACAATGACGCTAATTTAGAAAACAGAGATAAACACGAAATAACTTATCAAGGTCAAATATTACATCCAATAAAAATTAGAGTTATGGGACTTAGCTTTCCTATAACAGATGAGATGGGTGTGTTCTATAGAGATGGTGATGGTAACTATACAGACTTAACAGACTATGTAGAGTTTGAAGTTGGCGTAACACAAATAGAAGTAGGTTCTACCACAAGAAATATAAACGAAGATTTAAGAGGCTCTGGTTCAATAATTGCAGTTGGTGGTACTAATGAATTTACAGTACCAGACGCACCAACAAATTTTTCTGCTGCAACTGGTACTTATCAAGATGGAACTGGTAGACCTTTTGCATTTGCTAAGTTAAGTTGGGAACAACCTACTAACACTGATGGTTCAAGAATTACTGATGGAAATATGTATCGCGTAAGATACAGACAGGTAACTGATAGTGATGGTAATAACTTAATTGACCAAAACGATAATCAAGTTACTGACTATGAATACTTAACAGTAGAGTTTGGAACTACATCTGTAGTTATAAAAGGTTTAGGTTCTCAAAACACTTATGAGTTTGGAGTAGCTGCAATTGATAACTCTGGATTCTCTGGAGGATTTAGTGTGCTATCAGCAGTAGCTATGCCGGCAGACGCAACTGTCCCACCAGAACCATTGCCTCCAACAGGTACTTATGGAACTGTTGCTGGTAATCCAACTCGTGTACAGATACAACATAACTTAGGTGCAGCTAAAGACTCAGATGGAAACCCTATTGCTAACCCTACAAACTTTTCTCTACCAGTAGATATTGACCACTTAAATGTTTATCGTGGTCTTACATCAGATTTTACAATTAGTTCTAGTAATTTAGTAGGACAAATAGAAGCAAAGTCAGCACATGTTACTTTAGGAATACCAGCTATTGGTGATTTCCCTTCATCAACAGAAGGTGTTGCATATTATAAAGTAACAGCAGTTGATGTTGCTGGTAACGAATCAGACCCTTCTACAGCAGGTCAAGTAACAGAGGTTTTGATTAATACACAATTTATATCTAACGCTGCTATTACAAGTGCAAAAATAGAAGACTTAGCAGTTACAAATGCAAAGATAAATGATTTATCTGCTGGAAAAATTACAGCAGGAACTATTAGTGGTGAAGAAATAATAATAGATACAGATAGTAGTGACCCACTAAACCCTGTACTCGGAACAATAAGAAGTGATAACTATGTTAATGGTACAGCAGGTTGGATAATTAAATCTGATGGAACAGTTGAGTTCGAGGGTGGAGAGTTCCGTGGTACACTAAGAGCTGGGGAGATACACATAGGATAATGGCAGTAGCAGACGGATTTCATGTAGATATCTATGGAAACCTTTGGTTAGGTTCTGATAGAGAAACTTTTGACGCAACAACTCGTTCAGAAGCACCTTTTTATGTTTATGCAAATGGTAACATGGTTGCTAATTCTGGTACTTTTGCAGGTACACTATCTTCTGGAATTTCTATATCTGCTCCAGTAATAACTGGTGGAAGTATAAACATCGGTAATGGTACATTTCAAGTAGATTCATCTGGTAACTTAACAGCTACATCTGCAAATATTTCCGGTTATATAAACGCTGGTGGTGCTGCTAATGATATTAATAATAATTCTACTCAAATAAATGGTGGAAGAATACAAGCAAACACTTTAGATGTAAATAGTGTTATTACAAATGATTTAGATTTTAATAACTTATCAATAAATTCACAAAACATTATAGATACACTTGTTGATAACGCAATATTAGACAAAATAACTAATGGAGCTATACCAGACACTAAATTAGGAAACATAAGTGCAAATAAAATAACTGCTGGAACTATGTCTGCTGACAGAATATCTGGTGGAAGTATAAATGCAAATATTATTACTGGAGTTGCTAGTCTTACTGGATTAAATGTTACAGCGGACGGTATTGGTGTAGTTGGTGGAATAGCTATGAACAATGGAAACTTGAGTCAAGCAAACGATATTTCTGCTAATGGAACAATTTCTGGTGGAACTATAACTGGCAGTTCGATATCTGGTGGTACAGTAAGTGGTACTACAGGTTCATTTTCTAGTACAGTTACTGGTTCACAGTTTAAATCTAACTCAAACAGTTCAGTTGTAGGTTTTGGTTCTACACAAGTATACCTAAGAGGTGGTGGCGGCACAGACTTTGAAGCTGGAGGTATAAATGTTAGTTATCATACATTGAGACCATCTTCAGATAATGTTTATGACTTAGGTTCTATATCGTATAGATGGGATGATGTAAGAGCAACTAACCCAACTATACAAACTTCTGACATAAATCTTAAAGAAAATATTGTTACTACAGATTTAGGTTTAGATTTTGTAAACGATTTAACACCTATAGAATTTACTTGGCGTTCCTTTGGAGGTGGCATAGAAGATGGAGAAGAAGTTGCAGCAGCCCCAGCAGGCACTAGAACACACTTAGGATTTTCTGCACAAGATATAAAAGAAAAATTAATTACTCATAAAGGTGCTGACCAAAATATAGCTGTATATACAGAATCACAATATGACGAAGATTTTGATTCAGAAACTATGACTAATGAATTTGGACTAAGAACAGCAGAGCTTATCCCAGTGTTGGTAAAAGCAGTACAAGAACTAAGCACACAGATTTCAGATTTGACTGCTAGAATCGAAGCGTTGGAGGAATAATGGCTGAAGAAGTAAAAAAAACAAAACCAAAACAAAACAAAGAAGTTTTTGAATATAAATTAATGAGCCATGGAGATAAATTATCTTTACTACTTGAAGGTATGTATGAACTAGAACAAGCTTTGTTTAATCACAATATTAATAGATTAGATGAAAAACATTCTGAATATCCAGCATGGAAAGCAACTAATGATGAATTAGAAGCAGAGGTATACAGATTAAGATATATATATGAAAAAATGGGAGGCGGATGGGATAATACTCAAGAATATGATGAGTATGGAGAACCTGTCTAATGGCCCAAGTAACACATTCTGATTTAACACTGGAGATGGCGACTGACCCATCTTATACATATACATTTGAAGGATATCAAGCAAGTAACTACATAGTAAGTATTGAATCTCTTAATGACATTCTTTATTTAGACGGTAAATCAATATTTTCTGATGGTGCTTTATCAATAGGTACAACTAATAGCAATCCTGTATATTTAGGCGCTGATTCTACTGAATACTTAAAAATAGAAACAGACGGAAAGATAAACTTTCTTTCTGGAAAAATGTCCATAAATGGAGATACCGGTACTGTTGGTCAATTCTTACAAACTGATGGTAATGGAAATATTTCATGGGAAACTATGGATTACACCCAGAATGCTTTTAGTAACATAGCAGTATCTGGTGAAGTTACAGTAACAGCAGATAACACAGAAGATACTTTAACTCTTGTAGCTGGCTCTGGTATAGATATATCAACTTCTGGTAATAATATAACAATTGCTAGCGATAGTACAGCACACAACACATTCAAATATATGGATGTTATTGCTGGTGCTGGTCAAGCTAGTGGTAGTACCATTGAAGCTGACAATCAAAATGACACTCTTACATTTGTAGCTGGTCAAGGAATAGACTTAGACTTTAACACACAAAATGACAGAATAACTATATCGTCTGTACAAGTAGGTGAATCAAATCAAAATGCGTTGTCTAACATTGCAGTGTCTGGACAAAGTACAATTACATCTAGTTCTCAAACAGATAGTATTGAATTAGCTACTTCTACAGATAGAAATAAATTAGAGATTACTACAGATACATCATCTAATACTGTGAATCTAAAAGCTGTCTTACCAAGAACTTTAAGTATGAGTGGTAGAATACCAACAAGGCTAAGTGACGGTACACTATCTGGAATGCCTGTTAAAAACCACTTTGTCAACCGTACAGTATCTGGTGCAGAAGTAAGTGGTGGAGGTACATCCGTAGGTTTTAGTACTCGAGCTGTTGTTTGTAATGAAGCTGATGGAACTATTCATAAAGTAACAATGCCGGCTTCAAATAACAATAGTCTTTTATTTACATTAACAGAAGCAGACGGAAGCACACAGCAAGAGTTTGAAATAGATATGGCAGAAAGCAATATATAAATGGCAGTAAAATCCCCAATTAGGTATGTGTTCGATGGCGATGGTAATATTGTCGAATTTTCCGAGTTTCAAGCCGCAGATTTTATAGGAATATCAGATGGTGGTACTGGAGCTACAACAGCTCTAGGTGCTTCACAAGCTTTAGGTTTAGAAGTTGGTGTAGATGTTCAAGCCTATGATATAAATTTAGACCAATTAGCTGCTTTAAATCCAACAGATTCAAACTTTATTGTTGGTAACGGTTCAGAGTGGGTAGTAGAATCTGGCTCTACAGTAAGAGATTCTTTAGGTTTAGGAACATCTGATGATGTTCAATTCAACACAATACTTACATCAAACTTAACAGTTAGTGGTCCTTCTATAGCATTAGAGGGAGCTACAGATGACGCTTTTGAAACTACTTTATTAGTTACAGACCCAACTGCCGATAGAACAATTACTTTTCCAGACGCAACAGGAACTGTATTATTAGATAGCCTTGCACAAACTATAACAAACAAAACTATTGACTACGACGATAACACTATACAAGATTTTGAATTAGGTGCATTTAAAGCCTCTGTCATTGTTACTGAAGCAGAAGGTATTGGCTCTAACGATAGTGATACACAAATTGCAACTACTGCCGCAATCATTGATTATGTAGGAGCACAACTTACACTTGAAGACTTAGACTTTGCAGGTGATACAGGAACCGGTGCAGTTGATTTAGACAGTCAATCGCTTACTATTGCTGGAACTGCAAACGAAATAGAAACTAGTGCTAGTGGTCAGACTTTGACAATTGGTTTACCAGATGATGTAACCATAACAAACAACTTAACAGTAGATGGAACTTTTTATTCAGATGATATAACTGCCGCTTCTATTAGTGCTACTGGTGATGTAACTATTACAGGAAACCTTACAGTTCAAGGTAGTACTACATCAGTTGAATCTAACACAGTTACTATAGGTGACGCAATACTAGAACTTAATGCAGATGAAACTGGAGCGCCTAGTGCGAATGCTGGTTTAACTGTAAACAGAGGAACAAGTACTAATGTAGATTTACTTTGGGACGAAGCTAATGATAGATGGACAGTTGGAGCTTACGACTTTGTAGCCGCTAACTTTATCGGAGATTTGACAGGAACAGCTGATGTAGCTGACGCTTTGTCATCTGCGGTAACGGTAGAGCTTACAGGAGATGTAACTGGTTCTGCAACATTTACAAATGCTGGAGATACTGCAAGTATTGCAGCAACTATACAAGCTAATAGTGTTGCTTTAGGAACTGATACAACTGGTAACTATGTAGAAGATATTTCTGCTGGAGATGGTCTTTCTACTACTGGTACAGCGAGCGAAGGTCAAACACCAACTCTTTCTGTAAATGTAGATGATAGCTCTATAGAAATAGATACAGATATATTACAAGTTAAAGCTCTTGGTGTTACAAATGCCATGCTTGCTGGTTCTATAGAAAATGCAAAACTTACAAATAGTAAAGTTGTTATAACTGATGGCACAACACCATCTGACTTAAACTTGGGAGATACCCTAACATTCACTGGTGGCACTGGTGTAACAATAACCAATACTGCAAATACATTAGATGTTAGTTTTGACGCTGCTGAAGTAAAAGCAGACTTAGACGAATATGCACAAGATGCAGTTATAGATGCTTTAACTTCTGGAACTCAAACAAGAATTACTGTTGGTTATGATGATAATGGCGATTCAATAAGCTTAACTGTTGATGATGACCTAGCAAACTACGACAACACAAATACAGCCTTTATAGACCTAACAGACTTATCAGTAGCAACTGGTTCTGGTCTTACTTATAATTCTGCAACTGGAGAGTTTGGAACTTCTGCAATACCTAACTCACAACTTGAAAATAGTTCTGTAACTATTAATGCTAATGCTCTATCACTTGGTGGAACATTAACATTAGTTACAGATGATATTCAAGAAGATGGTTCACCAACTAATCTTTGGTACACAGACGCAAGGGTCGGAACTTACCTTACAGCTAATAGCTACGCTACAGAAACTTATGTTGATAACGCAGTAGCATCTGAAAACGAAATAAGCGAAATGAATGATGTTACTTTAACATCTTTAGCTTCTGGAGAATATTTAAGATATAACGGAACTGCTTGGGTTAATTCAACACTCAATGCTGATATAGATGCAAGAGTTACAAAAACATTTATAGATGCTCTTAATGTAGATGCAGATACTTTAGATGGTATTGACAGTACAGGATTTGCTACATCAGCACAAGGAACATTAGCTGATAGTGCTTTACAATCTGGCGATAATATTACAGAGCTTACTAATAATGCTAACTATATAGATTTAACAGACATATCAGTAACAGATAGTGGCGGTGATGGTTCTTTAAGTTACGACAACACAACAGGTGTTATTACTTATACAGGACCAAGCCAAGCTGAAGTATTAGCACACATATCTGGAGGAACTGGTATTACAGTTTCTGGTGCAGGTGTTATAGCTACAACAATTACACAGTACGCTGATTCAGATGTCGAGGCATATTTATCTGGTGGAACAGGTGTTAGTTTCTCCTCTGGTGTTATATCAATAGGACAAGCAGTAGGAACAACTGACAATGTAACATTTAATAATGTAACTGTTGATGGAGTATTGAACTCTGATGACATAACAGCTACAACTATGACAGTTTCTAATGACCTAGTTGTAACCGGAGATTTAACAGTACAAGGAACAACTACAACACTAAATACTGATACAGTTTCTACTGAAGAAAATATGATAAAACTTGCTAGTGGAAACACTGGTAACTCAACTGACATTGGTATATATGGTAAAGTTGTTCAATCTTCAACAACTAAATATGTAGGTTTACATTGGGACCCGGGTGTAGGTCAAAATAAATTTAAATTATTTGATAGCTTAACTGTAGAACCAACAGGTACTGTAGATACAGCAGATGCTTCTTATACAAAAGCTACATTAGTAGCAAACATTGAAGGTGATGTAACTGGTGCTTTAACTGGTAATGCAGATACAGCAACTTCTTTAGCTTCTGGGCAAAACTTCTCTTTAACTGGAGATGTAACCGCAACAGCAATTAGCTTTGATGGTACAGGTGCAGTAGCTTTATCTACAACTGTTACTGAAAGTGCTGTTACACAACACGAAGCTGCACTTACAATTACAGAAAGTCAGATATCCGACTTACAATCTTACTTAACTGCTGAAACAAATGATTTAACATCTGCTGTAACTTGGGCTAATGTTCCAGACGCTAACATTACACAAAGTTCTGTAACTCAACATCAAGCTGCTTTAGCAATAAACGAATCTCAAATAACATTCACAAGCAATTTCTTAGAAAACTTAGTAGAAGACTTAACACCTCAATTAGGTGGAACTCTTGATGCTAACGGTAACACTATTGATATGGGTGTTAATGTTATTACCGATACAAAAGTCGGTCAATGGGATACAGCTTATGGTTGGGGAGACCATTCACTAGCAGGCTACTTAACCTCAGAAACATCTCATGCAGATGTTTTAGTAGATGGAGATTTTACAACTGCTGGAATTATGGCTACAGATGGTTCTGGTACTTACAGCATTGTTACAGACAATTCTACAAATTGGAATACAGCTTACTCTTGGGGAGACCATTCAGCTGCTGGATACTTAACAAGTTTTACAGAAACTAACGATTTAACTGCCGCAGTTACTTGGGCAAATGTACCAGATGCAAATATTACTGAAAGCTCTGTAACTCAACACGAAGCAGCTTTAAGTATTACAGAGTCACAAATTTCTGACTTAGGTAGCTATATAACTGCTACATCTAGTGATACTTTAACTAATAAAACAATAAACTTTGAAGACAATACTGCAATCATAGAATTTGCAGTTACTGTATCTAATCCGGGTGCTGGTAATAAATACTACTTAGATGGAGAATTATCAGCAAACATACAGCTTATTCCGGGTGTTACTTATAGATTTGACCAATCTGATTCAAGCAACTCAACACATCCATTAGTATTTTCTACTACATCAGAAAGTGCTGGTGTAACTTCTTATACAACAGGTGTAACACAAGTCGGTACACCGGGTTCTGCTGGTGCATATACACAAATTGTTGTAGATGGTGCCACAGCAGATAAACTTTATTATTATTGTTCTTCTCATTCTGGAATGGGTGGAGGAATTGTTTCTATACAAGGAAGTAGTTTTGTAGCAGGTACTGGAATATCAATATCTGGAGAAACAATATCTTCAACCATTACTCAATATGCAGATTCAGATGTTGAAGCGTATTTAAGTGGTGGTACTGGAGTAACATTCTCAAGCGGTGTTATAAGCATAGGACAAGCTGTAGGAACTTCAGACAATGTAACCTTTAACGATGTAACAGTTTCTGGAGACTTGATTGTTTCTGGAACAACTACAACTATAAACACTGAAACAATTGAATTAGCTGACAACATAATTGTGTTTAATTCAAATGCAACAGGTTCTGCTTCTCAAGATGCAGGAATAGAAATAGAGCGTGGAGATGACGCTAACAAGACTTTAATTTGGAATGAAACAGACGATAAATGGACTGTTGGTTCTGAGACATTTGTAGCAGGGACTTTTGAAGGTAACTTAACAGGAGATGTAACAGGAGATGTTGATGGTGCAATAATACTATCTGGTAAGAATGAAACAGGTTCTACAATTGGTGCAGGTGTACCAGTTTATATATCTGGACAATCTGGTTCTGGAACAGAATTTACAGTAGCACCAGCAGATGCAGATGGTTCTGGAACAATGCCAGCAATTGGTATAACAACTGCTTCAGCTAATAATAACGCAGCAGTATCAATATTAACTTTTGGTAAATTTGTAGGTTTAGATACTTCCTCGTTCTCAGTTGGAGATTCTCTTTATGTATCAACTTCTGGAACTTTAGTTAACACTCCTCCTACAGGAGAAAGTTCTTTACTTCAAAAAATCGCAAAGGTAACAAGAAGTCACGCATCAGATGGTGCAATATTTGTTCAAGGTGCTGGTAGAAGTAATGCAGTACCAAACTTAGATGATGGAGATATTTTTATAGGTAATGCTTCTAATCAAGCAGTTAGTGCAAGTTTCAATACAACAGTTGACGGATATTTAAGTGGCGGAACAGGAATTGATTATACTTCTGGAACAATATCTGTAGATTCAACAGCTATTACAGGACAATCTGCTTTAGCTGGTTCTGTAGATACTGCAAATGATTTTGTACTCCTTTATGATGATTCAAGCACTTCTTTAACTAAAGTTGATGTCGCTACATTATTAGCTAGTGCAGGAAGTGGTAGCTTTAATGACTTTAATTTAACAGCAGATACAGGTACACCAGAAGTTGTAGCTGATGGTAATACAGTAACTATTGCTGGAGGAACTGGTATAGATACTGTTGTAAGCACAACTGACACAGTTACAGTATCTATAGACAATACAGTTATAACAACTTCTTCTTCAATAGGTGATTTATCAGATGTTGATATTACAACTTCTGCTCCTACTGATGGACAAGCACTTGTATGGAATGCTTCTAATAGTGAATTTGAACCGGGAACAGTAGCTTCATCTACAAACTATTTCCAAACAATAGCAGTTTCTGGACAATCAGATGTTGTTCCAGACAGCACAACTGATACTCTTAACTTTGCAGCTGGTTCAAACATAACAATAACAACTGATGCTTCAACAGATACAATTACAATTGCTTCTACAGATACAAATACACAACTTACTCAAGAACAAGTAGAAGACTTTGTTGATGGATTAATAGTTGCTGGTGCAAACATTACAAAGACCTATGATGATAATGCAGGAACTCTTACTATTGCAGCAACTGGTGGTGCAGCAAACGCTTTCTCAACCTTAGCAGTTGCTGGACAATCAAATGTTGTAGCTGATTCTGAAACAGATACCTTAACACTTACAGCTGGAACTGGTATGACAATAACTACAGATGCAAGTACAGATACAATTACTTTTACATCTGCTGGTGGTGGTGGAGGAAGTCTTCCAGTTATACTTGCTGGTTCTACTTCTGACCCTATAACATTATCAGATATAACAGTAGCTGGTGCAATACCATTTACATCTTTTGATGGAACTACAGACAATATTCAACTAGGTTCCACACAAACAGCAGTTACAACTTTTGCTGATAATGATGCTGATACATCTATAGAATTAGAAAGAACATCTGATGATGACACAGTTTATATAAAAGCTGGTGGTACAGATGTTGTAACAGCAACAAGTTCTGGTGTAACAATAACTAACTTAACTGTTACTGGAACAACTACACAAGCTAATGAATTAAAGATTACGGATACATTATTTGAATTAAACGCTGATGGTGGTTCATTAACTACTGATGCTGGAATGATTATCGAAAGAGGTTCTACTGGAGATAATGCAGCATTTATTTGGGATGAATCAGCAGATGCTTTCGTTGTAGGTACAACTGCAACAGATGGTTCTGCTGCAACAAACCTTACAGTTACTGAAGCAACTCTTAAAGCTGCTACTCAATCACAAGGTGATAACTCAACTAATGTAGCTACTACAGCTTATGTAGATACAGCAACTGCTGGTATTAGTTCTGATACTGTTACAGACGCAGATGGAGATACTTTAATAGAAGTAGAAAACTCTGATGCTGATGAAATAGTTATGACTACTGCTGGTCAAGAAAGACTTAAAGTAGATAACAATGTTTCTATGTCAGCTAGAGGTGGTTTCTTTACACATCAATTAACAATGGATTCAAATGAAACATTTACAATCGCTTCAACAGAAGGAACTGTTGCTGCTGGTCCTTTAGATATACAAGGAACTGTAGATGTTCAAGGAAGTTTAGTAGTATTATAAAGAGATAATGATGAAAGATTTAGATTATAATGAGATAGAGAAAAGTCTGGACGAGTATGTCAATAGTCCTTATGACCCAGAAAATTATTTCTTTAAACCAGAGGGAACAGAGTGATTTATTTAACAAAAACGAGTGAGGAAGTATGAGCGAAATAAAAGTTGATACAATCTCAGAATCTACTGGTAGCAATGGTGTTCGTTTAGGACATGCTATTGTTGAAAAGCAAAATGCTGTGAGTGTTACTTCTAACACTTTAGGCATTGATGCTTCAGATGGTGGATTATACACAGTAACAGTTGATGCCAATATATCTACATTTAATATTACAAATATGGTATCTGGACAAGCTATTACTGTTATATTCACTAATGACGGAACTGGTGGATATACTGTAACTACTAGCGTTTCAGTTAATGGTGCTTCAGCCTCAGCAATTAAAACTGCTGGTGGTGTTGGATGGACTATGACAACAACTGCAAGTGCAATAGATATAGTTACATTTGTCTGGGATGGTACAAATCTTTATGCAGTAGCACAACAAGCGTGGAGTTAGTATGACTTTAGGTTTAATGAGAGCTGGACTTCTTGGAGGAGTTGCAGACTTAGGCAAATTAGAATTAATTGAAACTCAAACTATATCTAGTGCTTTTGCAGATTTTGAAAGTTTAGGAAGTTATAATGTTCATTTATTTCAACTTAGTAATGTAAAACCTACTACAACAGCAAACATTGGTTTGAGATTATCAAATGATGGTGGAAGTTCTTATATTTCTAGTGGTTATCAATATGCTTGGCAGAGAGGACAGAGTAGTGGCTCTTTTGATGAAATAAAATCTACATCAAGAGACAGAATAATTATTGCAGGAGATGCTACAACTACTGGAAGTTTCAATTTGTATATTTATGCTTATAACTTGTTGGACAGTTCAAAATATTCTTTTTTTACTTTTCAAGGAACTTCTGTTAATTCAACAAGTACTAATTATATTATGAATTTTGGTAGTGGAGTTAAACCAACTGCTGAAACTCATAATGGAGTGAGATTTGGAGAATTGAGTTTTAGTGCTTTAGCAAGTGGCACTATATCCCTATATGGAATTGCAGAAAGTTAGATTATGGCAGGTAATTTAGAATTNATAAAATCTGCTAGTGGAACTTCTGTTAGTTCATTATCAGTAACAGATTGTTTTAGTGCTGATTATGATGTGTATATGATTTCTATAAGTGATTTAGACCAAGCAAACACAAATACTTATACAAATTTAAGATTATTAGATAGTGGGGGAAGTGTTATTAGTGCAAGTGAATATGATTATGCTGAATTACAAATGACTTCTTATACTGCATTTCAAGAAAATAGAAACACAGGACAAACAGTAATGTTTGACAGATTAAACTTTAACAAAAACACTGCAACAGGTGTTGGAATAACTATTTATATATATAATCCTTATGACAGTTCAAGTTATACTTTTGGGCAATTTCAATCTGTTGGTGTTACTGATGCAGTACAGGAACTAGGTTTTAAAGGTATTGGAGTTCATAAATCAGCAGAACAAATAACAGGTGTAAATATATTTATAGATGTAGGAAATATTGATAGTGCAACAGTTAATGTATATGGATTGGCTAGTAATTAGGAGTTAAATAATGGCAGGTAGCTTAATAAAAATAGATGAAGAAATAGTTACATCAGCAGTAGCAAGTGT
>JGI11705J14877_10001264_pt1 | contig 14560 bp, 26 predicted proteins | sample Etolaghawater15m_FD_14877 | JGI IMG/M metagenome (IMG submission 14877) | reverse complement strand
CTGGACCAACGACATGGTGGCCTTTGTTCTCGGATGCAGTTTCAGTTTTGATCAACTGTTCTTGGATGCAGGACTGCCGTTGCCTCATCTCGATGATGGTTCGATGGTGGCCATGTACCGCACCTGGAACGAATGCGAGTCCGTGGGCAAATTTCGAGGACGACTGGTGGTCAGCATGAGACAGTTCCGTGCGGACCATGCCATAGAATCCATAGCGATATCGTCAAGGTATCCACTGGCACATGGAACTCCTGTACACATCGGAGATCCCACACAGATAGGAATACGAGACCTAACCAAACCCGATTACGGAGATGTGCCCAAAGTTGTGCAGGGACATCTGCCTGTGTTCTGGGCCTGTGGTGTGACGCCACAGAGCATATTGACCACATCGCCGGATGTGGAGATAGCGATCACACACCAACCTGGTTGTATGCTGTTGACCGATATACCTTATTCAAAAATAGCAGTGTGATAGATCTATCACTGATCGATCATCAGATCATGTATTCGTTGGAAGTCATGATCTTTTTTCATTTTGTTTTGTAATCGCAAACTCATGATTATCCTCTCATGTGTGGTAGAGGTGTTCCCCCAGTAATGCCACTCGCCGGTGTTTACCAACATTGCCTGGTCGTTCTGTAGCACAGTGGTACAGGCCCGAGGTGTCCATGGGCGACCTTGCAAGACCCAGCATTCATTGTCCACGTTGTGTACATTGTCATACACTATCCGTGGATCATTCTTCAACACTTCATCATCCACCCAGTAGGTGTTGCAACATTGGTCCAGCACCTTTATGGGGAAATTCAATCCCACCAGGTCATCGTCCTCCGGGCCGTCGGTCTTGTCTCTGTGCAGTGAGGAATGATCTCCGGGCTGTGATATCAGAACACTTCCGTTTCTGCTCCACGATATGCTGTCCGGGCCGGGCAGGCAATGATATATCTCTGACAGATCTATGCTTTTGCGAGTGTGCTTCCGGGCTGTCGGGAATGTGTGTGGTTGACAAACCCTGTCGTCATTGACGTGTGCCTGTAGCCAAGATATTATTTTGGGCAATTCGGGCCAGGTGATCGTGGTGTAATAGGGAGAATGATCTGATATGACTTTCATCATGTGCTGATATTTATTGTCATGAATCAAACAGCATATTATGGTGACACACGCGATATTAAGTATTTTTGTATGTACACCATAGAGCAGAGGAAGACCATATACCTCATGACACGCAAACCGGTGTGGTATCACACTCACTGCCTCACACCGGGACCGGGCAAACCCCTGTGGTACGATCCCACGTGGGTCATAGGCGAGTGCGAACTGTGCCGCATGGACATAGCCGGCCAGGACTGGTGGAACGGTTGCAGTTATCGACAATCACAGAGAAGGGTGTACGACGGCCTGATCAATCAACGCCACTGGTTTGGTGTTGATCAGTAGGACTCGTTGCGGAACTGTCGGGCGAAGGGTCCTTGTTTGATGGTGGTGTGTATCAGCAGATAGTCCTTGTGTTGGCGTTCCGGTGAGTGCCTCTGCCAATCAGATCCAGCGTGTATGGCGTGTGCATCAAAACACACAGCATCTCCCAACCTGTACTCGAACACACCGGCCACTGTCATGTGATCCACCACCGAATCACAGTGTTCCAGTTGATAGCGTCGTTGGTGATCACCCCTAGGGGGCCATGTGCTCGCACTGTGTATTATGCGTTGTTGGGCCTGGTGTGCATCGATCTGTTCCTGTCGTAGGTCAGTGATGGTGCTGTGATCAAACACCACTGTGCGATCCGTGCCGGGAGTGACGTGTCGCAACGGCAACAGTATGCTGTGTCCACGACCCTGATTGGGATGGTTGTCGGTGTGCAGGCCATTTGACCGGTGCTGTTCCACGAAGGCCATGAATGTGAGCATCTCGTCGGGCAGGTCCTCCATGACACGCACGGCGAACTGCTGTGTGATGGGATAGAGGTGCTGTTGGGCATTGATCCTGTATCTCCTGGCCGTTGCAGTGCGTCCCATGTCGGGCAGGGCCTCACGCTCCAGGCACTGATCCATTTCCGCACAGATCTGCTCCAGCTCTGCTGTGCTGACCACATCGTGCAGTACTCGGAAATCCACTGTCATGCCGATATTTATGGGGTGCTTGTTTGACCCGGTTCCGCTGTGGACGAAACCGGGCGGATCCCACAGTCCTTTTGGTACGGTCAACAGGACTCGAACCTGTAGTGCCCTCTCGAGCTCCAGCGTCAAAACACCGGATGTGTCTGGATACTCCTGATTTCACCATGACCGCGTGTGTATTATAGCACACACACAGGCGGGTATGCTAGACCTTTTTTTTCTGCTGTGCAAATTTTTTGGAAATGGCGGACACGGCCACCAGGTTGCTTTTACCACTGTGTTGTGCTATACTAACACTGTTCACGGCACTCTTTGGGTGCTTCAATGAACATACCAACAAGTACCAGCAAGGGGAACGTTGAAACAACAATAACAGAAAGGCTCGCAATGAGTACTAACCCACAGGTGTTCCTGCACCTATTCAAAAAAACAGGAAAACCGCTCACTGTTGATTATCTACTGAAGCATGATCTCGTGAGTCTTGCCAATCTGGCAGAACACATAACGGCCATAGAACAAAAGGGCACGGTGGTGCGTGAGATGTCACATGACGTGGTGTCCGCATCGGGTGATCGCATAGAAGTCACCTGCAAGAGGCCCAGAACACACAGCCGTGGACGATGTTACGGTGCCAGCAAAAAGGTGCGGACCAAACAGCACAGTGATCTCAGATTCTACGTGCCCGAGCACAGAACTGGACTGCTGTACACCTATCACATACCCGCATGCGAAACCAAGGGCATGAGGGAATTGACCATACCGTTCAACCCGGATGGCACATACAGGCACAACAAGTACAGTGGTTATCTGATGACAGTGGAACAGTACAACTAGCACACCGTCCATGCGATGCACAGTGCCCAGACCTGTACAGCAGTGTTTTTGGTGCACTGTGCAAATTTTTTTGATCTGAGGAACAACCGGGTGGGGGCAGTTTTTACAACAGCAATTCCGGATCCACATGGCTCGCGGGCACATCACACACCTGTACCAGATCATATCGCTGTTCCAGTGAGTCATGCAGTATGTCAGCCGATTCTGGGTCAAGTAGCACATAGCAACGATGTATCAACTTGCCTCTCTGGCACATGACGTAGTAGTACTTCACAACTTCCACACCTTGTCTATCTTGACTGGTCGGCCCCATTTGCGTCGGGTCTTGGGAAATCTATGGGGTTTGGCTGGCCTGTATCTGGGTGGTTTGGGCACTGTGCGTTTGGCTGTTTTGAATCGATGAGGCCTGCGTTTGCTGGGTGTTGATCGACTGCTGTTGCCCGTGTCCAAGTATGCACCCAACACCAGTATGGCCATGATCACATACAAGGCCCAGAACCAGTATGCACTCACGACAAATGCCGTCAACAGTATCCACTTCAAGGGTGACATAGCTCATTATAGCACAGTTACACGATGTGTCGACCTGGGTATGCAGGGTAAAAAATCCGCTGTGCATTTTTTTTAATATGGGGGTATTTTAGCACCACCCCGGTCCTTTTTAGGCCATGGGGCTTACAAATTGCCAAATTTATTACCAAAATAAAAATGCTATGCGACCGGGGCCAGATCTTTTTCTTNCTGGGCTCAGCCGGCCGACCCGGATTAAATATGCACATATGGACAGGATGCAGAGATTGGTGGCCTTTGGATGTAGCAACACCCTGGGCGAGGGACTGGAGGGCTTCCAGTGGCGACAGCCTCACCCACGGGCATGGCCAGCCGTGTTGGGTCAGCAACTGGACCGACCGGTGTTGAACCTGGGCCACTCGGGAGCCAGCAACAGGTACATAATGGATCGTGTGTTGAACACACCGCTCACACGCACCGACACAGTGGTGATCATGTGGACCAGTTTCGCCAGGCACTGTTGGTTCGGTGCGGGGGGACAGGTGCGGCGTGCATTGCCCGACGACATAGGAAGGCCACGCGTGTGGCCACACAACGGACCCGAGAGCGATGGCCGGCTCAGCGAGATCTATTACCAACACATGTGGTCGGCCCGGGATGCCTGGCACGCCAGCATGACACAGATCAACTGGACACAGGCCTACCTACAGCGGCTGGGCGTGAGATGCCTGCACCTGCTGTGGTGGGAGGGCGATCACCACCTGGACAGGCCCCCATGGAACCAGACCCAGATACACAACCTGCCGTTCAGCCAGGAGGACCGTGCCCTGGACGGCCACCATCCGGGCGTGAACTCACACCACACACAGGCCCTACGCATCCGGGAACTGCTGTTCCGTACACACCCCAACCATCCGGCCACCCTGCGAATCGCCAGTTGATCTCTCCTTAGATGTGCCTCAATTACCAATCGATCGGGTTGATCTCTCCGTGTGCCCACTCGGCACGACGAAGCTCACTGTGCGAACACTTGGAGAAAATGGTCTACCAGCCCACCAAATGCCCCGGGGGCCGGACACACGGCCGAAGATCTTGTGGTGGGGTGGAGGCCGAGCGGAGCGAGGCCGAAGGGTGCCAGCCCTGTGGTTATTGCATGGATCTTACCAGATCAACTAGGAGATCGACCCAGCCCTGTGGTTATCGCATGGCCGCCGATCGGGCCTCGACCACCGCCGATCCGGCCGGGGATAAGTACCCATATATGTTCAAGATGATAGTGGTGATATGTACCCTGGGCAATCCCTGTGTGCAATTCCAGGAGGATCCGCACCGTGTGTATGCCACCCAAAACCAGTGCCTGGATCGTGCGGAGATCAAGTACCAACAGCTCACAGCAACACTGATCCAAGAGGGTTATCGCATGGCCGATTCCGGCTACTACTGTGTGAGGGACGACAGCATATGATCTGGGACCTAGTGATAATAACGCTGTCAGTGATGGCCTATGCCTACATGGCCTGGTCGCTCAATAGATAACACACGACACCCCCCGCCGACCCCAAGGCATAGTGTTCGCAGACTCACGCCGCTCCCTACCTTTCGACACGGTGGCCCAATCGGTGGCCCTCACCCCGGCCAGATCAACTTCAACACGCCTCTAGGCGTTTGTGACCCAGATTTACACGGCGAAGGTCAAATTTCTTTTGGTAAGATCCTAAGGATGGGGCACTATGCTAAAATACGGCAACCGCTTTTAGCCACCATGCGACACGATGCCGCATACATACCCATATGCCGTTTAGATACTATTGGGAATGGTTCCTGTTCTGGGTCACTGGATATCCCTGCTGGGACTGTGTGCGGATACGCCTGATCATCCTTGCCCTGCTCATCATCGCGGCCCATGTCGTGCTAGCCTAGACAGCCTCCACCATGAACGACCCACGGTGCTTTACCATTCCGATCGTGGCACACACACTGAACTCGCAGGCGATCCAGCCAAGAGGAGTCAGGGTGGATCACGGTATTGGTTATAGGCAGGCACTCTAGGTTAAGATAGGGCTCGGTGTCAAAAATTGCTGTCGCCATATGCCTGTAAGGCATATAATGGAAACAAGCATTTGGTAAAATTTTTGCGGCGCACCGCTTCGCGGACAGGGCCTATGGCTTCCGGTTGGTAATACCATGTCTGTGTGCTCTGGAGGTGGCTAGGTTAGGGATTGGATGGACTATGGCGTCACATACTGGCCACACTCAAAACCGTGATGGTGGTGAGGTAAGTGATCAGTAGGGTGTATATGGCTATCTTGAGCTTCAGCATCTGTTCCTTGTTTTTGGGATTGTTGAACCTAGACTATATATCTGTGGTGGGTTTTTTTGGGGTGGATATGCGAGCCTATCACTGTTGACCCGCATATTTCATTATGAACTTCAGTACCGCTTCTGTGTAGACGTCCTTGACACCCACATAACCATGAGCGGAATCGTGTACTCCACATCTGCCACCTGTTGCTCCACCCTCTATCAGCACCAACTCGGTGGGACCTGCATTAAGGCCTTCCTTGTATTTCTTGTATCTCTTCTTGGCCGCTCTGGGCGACGTCGATGGGCATTTGTCCTTGGCATGGTGTATGATCAGGGCAGGCAGGTCCAATTGTTTCACCTTCATGCCTCGTTTGCCCGGATAGGGAGCCACGTCATTGCCACCCGACCATATGCCTCCAGTGACCAGTGTTTGATTTTCCGGATCCAGCATCAGGTATCCTGAAACGCCCTGGGCTCCTGCCGAGTGTCCCATTATGAATATCGGCATGTTATGTCCCCATGTCTGCTTGATCCACATCACTGCCGACTTGATTCTTGCCACATATTCCTTGTTCCATCTGCCCGGTCCTCCCCAGGTGTTGGGTCCATATCTTCTTTTGTTTGGTATCCTGTATCCTGGATCCAGTCCAACCACTGTCAGTGTGTCCCTGATGTATTCTATGGGTCCAAAGTTCAAAGATGAAACCCTGCCCTCACCACCCTGCAACCAAAGTACCACGGCCGGGCTGTCTTCCACCACATTGACCACCAATTTGGAATAAAGGTCAAATCTGCCCTTGTCCTTGCATTCCTCATAGGTGCATTGTACGAATCTCACCTGTTGGCCATCCACGCCACCGTGATGTGCCTTGGCCGGCAATGAAACGATGCCCAGCATCATCAATATCGCTATGGCACCACTCACCGATCCCACCGCCAATTTTATGAAATCAACAAAGTTCTTCATTGGGCCATCTCCTTCTCTGGGTCGTATTCCGAGATCTCGTAATTGTGGATCTCCAGTACCCGTTTCATGTTCTCAACGGCCTCCAACCTATTGGTCCTTGTTGGAAAACCCGTGTCCGACAGGTCCAACTTGATCTTGTCAAACAGATCCATCAACTCGTCCACTTCCTTGTCCGTCAAGTGGTCGTTGATATTGTATCTCATTTTATCCCCGATCTTTGACATTAGGCCACCGCCTTTCTTGTCACATTGTCCAACAGGATGTTCATCTGTTCTTCAACCGCGATCGCTTTTCTGAATAATTTTTTGGCATCACCGTCCTTTTTGAAACCGTACTCACTGGCGAAATCCATCGAAGACGAAGCCATCAAAGTGTCCTCAACACCTATCTCTGCCAGCATTCTGCCCAGTATGTTTGGATCCTCAGAAGCAACTTCTTTTCTCACACCCAATTCTGTGTAAGTGAAAACCAATTTACCGTCTTCTGCGGATACGAAATTTATTTTTGTATTTTTTAATTGTGTCATTAACACCTCCTATATAATCATAATAACACGGAACTCTATACCGTCAACCACCCAAAAAGTCGCATAAAATGGAACTTTTTTACACCTTTTATGTGGGTAGACTCCGAAGAATCTACCCCATCTTCACTTACAGGGAGGTGTAAGATAGTGAAGTCCTAAAACCTGTTGGTCCAATATGGACCTATCAACAAGATCAATACCAAGATCACTGCGAATACCGGATCCATCATACCGTGTTGGCCACCCAATACAATAACCAGACCGCCATGGGCAATAAATGGTAAAGTACAAAAACTGACAGAACAATTATCACGGACGCCTTGATCATCAAACCACTTTCAGTTGAACATCATTTAGGTACAACTCCTCTTTCTGTGCCATCACTTTGGGATAACACTTCTTACAGAATTGAACCGGTATGATGCCCAACATTCCCACCAATGTGTCGTTGTCCTTGTGTTGGAAGGACACGGAACACACGGTGCATCTATGTTTCTTATTTCTCATCAAGACCCCGCTCTCATACAGGTCTGCTCGGCCAACTGCTGGTACCTGTCCGGAGCCATCTTCCAAAGATCTGCTATCTTCAATACCATCCTCAAAGATATCTCTCTCAGTCTTGTACGATTATCAAATATGAAATTGATCAATTGATCCTCGACCTCTTGTGACATCGAGTATTTGGATAATAGACCTTCACGACATATCTGTTTGATACGAAGCATTCTATCTCTCATGGAATCAATTGTGAGATCCAGGTAGTGACATCTCGATTGTAGTGCCTCTAGATGGTCTCTCAACTTCTTGGATTTGACATTATCAAATTTGACATTGGTGATGAATATGATACCAGCATTGAAGTCAAAAGTGTTTGGAACTCCCTCGGCGTGTAGGAATCTCGATTCCGTACCCCATTGTAGAGTTCTCTTCCTACCTGTGTCCAGAGCGGCCTTCAATAGGTTAAGTGCTAGGTCATCGTAAAGGATAACATCACAGTCATCAAAACATACCACATGACCCGGATCCGCGTGTTCGTATAACTTCTTATACAGACCTATGGCACTCATGGCACCCTTCACAACTTCAAACTTTCTTTTGTTTCCTGCTATGTCATCGAATGTGGAATACTTCATCAAAGAAGTTTCAACGCCATAAGACTTACCGATACCCGGAGGTCCGGAAACGATCATACCTTTGATCTGTTTCTGTGCTATGGCCTCAGTCATCTCATTCAAAATGGCAAAACGATCTCCAATCCTTTTGATCGCTTGTTCATCACTTTCTGATTGAGGTTTTGGATCTGTCTGAACAGAATCATTCAGTTCTTCTTTGAACTTCACATACTCGCCTTCCGGCACTATCTTGATAGATTGGATGTTGGGTACATTTACTCTGACCTTGTCCAGACCTTCGTAGCCGTTCAGTTCCGTTGTGGTCACTGTGACGAAGCCACCTTCTCGGTTGCTGTGTTTCTGATAGTCCTTGAACAATGGAAACACTCTACCTGATTGGTCTATGTTTCTGTAGGACCCTTCTTCTATTTTAATGTATTTCTTCAAATTAACCTCCCGTTTTGATTTAAAGATATGTTATGTTTTTAATTGATACTCTCATTCCAGGATATCTTGCCTCACACAATGATTGAGCCATGGTCGATGATATGGCCTCGATCGTGTCAAACAACATACCTTTGGGTGAATTTATTATAAATTCTACTCTAACTTTGTTTTGCATTTTACCTCCCAATAAGAGTTTTTTTTAACTCCTTAATTATAACACAGGTCTGTCTAGCGTCAACCTGATGGTAATTATTCATTTTCAATAGGTTTCCAATCTTCCACATAAACTTTACCATACTCTTTCTTGTCAACGATGTCATACCGTACTTCTCCGTCAATGATCAACTGCTCATCCTCTATCTGCCAGGTGTCCTGGTAATCATAGACCCAACTCATGCCCGATCTACCGTCATCGTCGTTTGGATCTCCGTTGTACCATTTGTTCGAAAAATCATCCATGTCTTCATTGGTCCAATCACCATCAAAGTCAAAGTCCACGGCACAGAGATCATCAAGATCTGCTCCATGACCCACAGTTGGATCACAATAGGTCTGACCGTTCTGTGGCAGTATCAAATTAGGCCAATCTAGGTTGTCCCCATCCATATAACCATAACCCCAACGATAGGTTTCTCTCACTTCCACAAATCTATGTCCTGGTTCATTCACTGGTACATTGTAGAGTTGGATCATCTGTGTGATACTTTTCTTGTTCTTGGGTGTGAGCCTCACAAACACATCTTCCTTGGTGAAACCGTGTTTGAGATAATTAAATGTCTTCTGTTTGTCGTCCATTATTTCACACTTCGTTTTAGGTCATCTCGATTGTTCACAAAAACTCTTACCAACCTAGAAACATCTACTGTTTCTTCTTTGAGTGTTTTTGGATTAGTGAAGATCACTCTGCTTGAATTTACTTTTAAAATTTTGTCACCTGTGTCGTCTACTACAACGGCATCGTCGGTGTTCTTTCTCCAATCGTGTGATGAATATGCTGTCATTTGTTTCCTTTCATGAGTGAGATTTCTGTGGCCGCTTTTCTGCCCGATACATCATCATCGTCGGCAAATACCGGAACCTGGTTGCTCTTGTGCATGGTCGCGATACCCACTAATTTTCTTTTACCGGAGTAGGTCATGGGTTGTCTTTTACTGCCCACACCCGGAGTCATGACCGGGATCTTGTCACCGCAAGGTACTCCTTGTCTGTCCTCCAACCTTTCAGGTTCATAGTCGCCTGAAGTGTCCTTGGGTTTAAGGTCATGGAGATTGTTCTTCTCTAACCATGTCTTGTGTTTGGCTCTTGCTTCTCTCAATCTTTTCGTGTTGCTCAATTTGATCCTAATCCTTTTCCGTTGTGGTATCTGAATGAATCCCATGACAAATAGATTATTTCTCCTGTTCCGCGATTGCTTCTTTTAGTAGGTTGTTCATAAATGTCTTTATATTATATTCTAGATCTATATTTGAGTCAACCATACCCATCAAAGGTCTCATCTCACCTTCCGTCCATATGACCCTTTTCTGTAGGTCTTTCACGGCCACGGCCAGGTAAATCAACAAACCTAATATGGCGAGATTAATCGCCATATTAACCAATCCAGAATTTTCAGATATCTTATTCTTCATTGTTCTTTTTTCCTGTTGTTAGGTTACCAAAAAATTTCTTGATCGTGGCAATATTTTTTGCTGTCTGCTCCTTGCCCGATTCCCAACTCGTTTTTTGGTATTCTTTGATGTCTGTCCATTCGTTTTTGATATGTTCAGATATCTTGCCCGGTACAGCCACTACCGTGTCCGCGAATTCTTTTGTGGTCACTGTCTTGGTCTGTTCTGCCATTGCCTGTCCAGATAATGTAATCATACATATCAAAACAAGTGTCTTTATCTTTGCCATATTATCCTCCTATTTGGTTTTTATAAAGTTCAAGTTCATTTGGTCTATACACTAGTTCATCGTCCGGAGACTCATATTCAGAGTACAAGTCTTTGATAACGATCTCGTTGGTGTCATAATGAATTCTCAAGATTTCTCCAATTATATCTTGTTCAATATGTTTGACCGTGTCTCCAATTTCAAATTTTCTGTCCGACATTAAAATGGTACCTCCATATTATCTTTTTTGTCTTCTGTAGATGCCTTGTTCTCATCGACCTGCCATTCGAATTCACTCTCGGTCCAATTGGGATCATCAAAATAGATGCCGTCGGAGTCTTCGTATGGAACACACTCTGCGACTTTTTTCACTAATGGACCTCTATACTTTTTATAGTCCTGATCATCCTGATCCGACCAATCCCAATCTGTGGCATACACTTCCACGGGCTCGTCTTTGTGATAACCGTCTTTCCATTCGATCTTTTCAATACCACCTTGATCAAATACCACATCTTGAGCCTCATCCTTGTTGTCGGCCACCACATCATATTCCACCCAGACCGAGTAGTGTTTTCTCACTCTGAATTTCTGTTTGCCGATGTCCTTGTGTGGATTATCTTTTGAATATACTTGTCTCTCTGACATATTATTTTCCTCCCTTTTTCAATTTATTGATAATATCCTTCTGTTCCATATCATAACTCATTGAATACCAGTGCCATAACATACCAATTGGAACTAGCAATCCAACGATTGGTAAGAACAAATCTCTCACATCAAAGTAGATCAAGACCTTGATCAACAGTATCATTGCCAACACCAGTCCTGCTCCCTTCAATAACCATTTAAAATTTTTCTTACCGTCTTTGTAGATTTCTCGAACTATCCAATTTAATCTATTCATATTATCTGCCTTCCATCGCATCGTTTTCCAGGTCCATCAATATTTCTGCTTCTGCCTCTTCCTGTTCTGTCAATTTGATTTCTTCTTCCTCGTCCTGGTCCTCATCCTCGTGTATGAACACGGGTGCCTCTCTGTCTGCTGGAACGAAATCAAAACAGAATTCGTCGCCTAGGGCATACATATTCACGCCACCTGCTGGGTTGATATTGTCCTTGTAAAAAGTTCTGATAACTCTGTGGAAATGATCAAACTCTTCCGGTTGTACCAATGTCACATACAAAGTTCCATGAACCATTTCGTGTCTTTCTGTTAGACCTGTTAATCTTGTAAAGTCTAAAATTCTTTTTTCTATTGAGTTTAACATTTTAACACCTCCTATATTAATTAAATGTATAATTCAGTATAACATGGAACGAATATGCGTCAACCACCTAAAAGTTTCCATTCTATGCGACTTTTTAGTCAGATCAACTATTTTTTTCACAATATCTTGTGTCATTTTCTTTTTTTGGTATATTTTTCAGGATTGGTATAGGGTTCTATCATTTTATCAAATCGATCTTTGGTAATCATCTCCAACTCCACTGCGTCGGCTCCATCCTTGTAGAGTTGTTTAACATCATCCATTACCATCTTATATGGAAAATATCCCCAATGACAGATATCAATTTTCTTGCCCTTGGTTATCTTGACCTTGTAGAAACAATCGTCCTTCATCGGTCTGTTTTCTTTTCAGAGAAATCATACAACGGAATCCACTTCTTACACACGGTCTCAACCCCGCCATCTATTAGTCGTTTCAATTTACAATCATAACCGGTTATGGAAGACAGGAACATATCATCTGTGGTTTTTTTATCCTTTGATGCCAAACCTATATCAACGGCACTCTTCACATAGGATACAGATTTATAAGATTCATACCCCGCCGTTCCCGAGCCTATGAACCCGCCAATGGATCCACAGGCCGTCATGAAAGATAATGAAATTATTAATGAGATCCTAGTAATATTTCTCATAATATTCTGTATCGATCGCCTCACCGTTCTCATCATACTCTACATCGTCATCGTCTTGATGCATACCTGTTCTTGGTGCCTTACATCTAGGACACTTGGTCTTCTCTCCATTGATGTCATCCATATTACATTCGCCACAGATCCAAGGCTTCTCCGCCTCGTCGCTCTCTGCGTCAAACATAAAATCATATAAGTCGTCCATATTTCTCTCCTTTGTTAATTGTTAGACTTTTATACAAATTCTTAACCATACCTCCACCATAACCATATCATAGCGATAACGGCAATGGTCAGATATTCCCATAAAGTTGGTTCCATTGATATATCAATCATCTGTTCTCCTATTCCGGCTTCATGAATGTATGAAGTCCAATCACCTTCGTGGTTTTAAATTCTGACGCCCAATAAGGATACACGATATTATGAGCATAATAGTACAAGGCACCCTCGGTATTGTCGTGCATCTTGCCTGTGAAAGTGACCAATGCCACATTGACCGCATCGTGCCAGGCCGTCTTGTTCTGTTCTATAGGAGTTCCATCCATATACTGAACCCAAATAGTGTCCTTCTCCCCATCACAATACCAACTGAATTGGCATCTGTGTTTCCTAGGATAAAATTTTCTTTCAGATTCCGGTACATCCTTGCCTCGGGTCTTCCATGATTCCCTGTGTGGTCCTTCTTTGACCACTTCACAATAGGTATTTGGAAAATCCTTCGACTCCACTCTGTTCTGTGTCACATTGGCCACAGCCATCTTACCTTGCAACGATTCCGCTCTTGCCTCAAAGTAGATGTTCTGTGCTAGGCAGACCAACTCGTCATGATCTACCTGTTTCATTCCTGTGTCAGAACTAAATGACAGGCTCAAGGCCATCAGCATCTCGATCGCTACCTTGTTGATCGGATTCATGCCATCTCCTTCTCTGTCTTGTTGAAATAATCCTCCCAAAACTCGTCCGTCTCTTTCTCCCTCAAAAGGTTTGAGTGAAGTTGACTCTCCTCATCGATCAAACCCAACTCTCTGAAGTCATGGAGCATATCTTCAAACGGTATCTGATCATTGCTATTCCATCTGACCACGCCTTCCGAATCAATATGGGCACCTGTGTGACCGTTGGTACCAAACCAGTTGTCTCTGATCTGGTCTTCGTTGTATCTACAATCGTTGATCAATTTAACCATTAAGCCACCTCCTTCAAAAGTTCTGTTGCCGGTTCCCAATCAATACCATTGTCCGAATATTGCCAAGTACCTTTCATGAACAAGAATAAATGACCAACATTTTTTCTCATCTCTTCCTTGTTCCAAGAAAGATTAGATTCGATAACATCACCAAATCCATCCACATACCAATAGTCATCTTTTCGGAAAGTTGGCATCAGAGCAGGTGAGTCCACCGCTTTAATGGCATCTTCTTTGGTTGGATATTTGTTCAAAAGTATCTGAGCCATGGCCGTATAACTGATATTCCAACCTGTCTCGATGGCAACCACATTTGACGAAGCGTCGATGTATCCTATCATGATACCGTGTTTATTTGTATAATCAATTTTGTTTAACATTTTTTACACCTCCTGTTTAAATGTATAATTCAGTATAACATGGAACCAAATACGGTCAACCTGGTGATCTTGTCAAAAGATACTATATCTAGTGCCACCCTTCCGAGTCCGATACTACATCTAGTATCTTTCTAAAAAACCTATATTTTTTGGAAATTATTTGGTGATTTTTTTGTAGATCGAATGTAATACATAAAACCAAACACCGTTGATCGTGGGTTCTATCAAGGCCACTGCTCCCGACTGCCATAGACTGGCCCCGGTCATCACACTTACCACAGCCATGGCGATGCAGATGTGTCCCAAAGTATAAATGATCGCCAACATAAGGCTGGATCCCTTTAGGAGTCGTTTTAGAAAATTAAATGCT
>JGI11705J14877_10001263_pt1 | contig 14563 bp, 19 predicted proteins | sample Etolaghawater15m_FD_14877 | JGI IMG/M metagenome (IMG submission 14877) | reverse complement strand
GGAGCCGCAAAAGCCACAAGGTGGAGGTCGGGGAGCAGTTGCACGCGGTCAGGGAGCGGCGGGATCGGCGCTGGCTGATATACAACGCGGACTACTGGCGCGAAGTGGCGCAGAGGGGTTGGACTGGTGAGCCGGGCGCGCCTGGGTCTTGCTCGTTACCCAAGGGACACCACGGCGAGTTTGCATTACAGGCCAGCCGGGAGCAACTACAGGGCAAGGAGGAGGTCGGCGGGCGGATGGTGTGGGTGTGGAATACGGAGCCGGGGCCGCACGATTACGGCGACTGTATGCACATGGCTTACATGGGCGCGGCGGTGATGGGGATCGGCACGGACGGTGCGCAGGCGCCCGCCCCGCAACCGCGCAGCCGGTGGAGGAGAAAGCATGTCAGAGTGTGACAACTGTCCAGGCGCGTGTTGCCGGTACATCAGCGTGCGGATTGGCGTGGTAACGCCAGACCAGGCGCGATGGGCGCGGCTTCACGGGGTTGTCATCGAGGGCGAGTCGTGGGCGATACCTGCGGTTTGCCAGCATTTGACACCTGCCGGGCGTTGCGGAGTGTACGATGCGCGCCCGCAGGTCTGCCGCGAGTTTGCGGCGGGCGGGGCGGTGTGCAAGGCGGCTAAGGAACGATACGAAACCGAAAGGACAGGCCATGACAGATACAACGACTGACAAACGCAAGCAACCCCGCGTGACATGCCCGCATTGCAAGGCGAAGCGGGCGCACGAGTACCAGAATCACACATACCCGAACGGCAACCGGGCTATGCGGTGCGCAGCGTGTGGCCGGCAGTTCATAGACCGAATCTGCGCCAGAACCAGCAATCCGGATCGAGGCAATACACCCGCAGCGCCGCTTCTGGACCCCACGGACCCGACAGGCCAAACGGAGATTGCGCGCAACCAGGACGAAATCGAACTCATGCTTGAGGCCGCAGAAATCAACCCCGCCCTGCCGCGCGCTCTGTACCTGTTGCGGTCCAGGAATGGCAAAAAGGGCAAGAGCATCCGCACTGTCGCCAGGGAAATGAAAATGCCGCACACGACGCTGCAATACTGGTTGGATAAGGTCAAGACGATGGATCGGAGCAAGGAATATACCGCAAATGCGCCGGTCAGGGCGCATCATCGAGACAAGCGACACGAAGCGGAAAGCATGTGCGCAACAGGCGACGCGGTTTGATTCGTACAAAAAAAGCCTGTTTCGTACATACAAGCGCCTGACACTTAACACGTTACACCTTTTTTTGTCTCTTTGCCCCTTAGGGTGAAGGGGCGTATTGCTGTTTTTTGCGCCCCAAAACCGCACAAAGGGGGCGCATGGCCGTCAATCTGGTTGATGTTGAATCCGCAATAACCGCCATCCAAGAGGGCGGCCAGGGTTTTACGCTCGACGGCTTCACCTACACGGCCGGCAACCTCGACGCATTGCGCAAACTGCGTGACACGCTGAAGCGCGAGGAATCCCGCGAAACCGGAGCACGTCCGTTATTCCGCCGATTCAAGCTTACCGGCGCGTCATACGGGTCAACCAACACTGACACCGATATAGTCAGGACGGTGACCTAATGCGCACATTGCATCCAATCAACGCGGCGCGGACACTGTTCGGCTATAACGCAATCGAGGACAAGGGCCGTCGCAAAGCGCCAGAAAAGGCCAGCAAGCACGAGGCGAAGATCCTAACGTCGAAGAAGCGCAAGAAGCTGACCGCCACGACGCAGGACCAGTACCGCAACCACGCTCTTGTCGCCTGGATGGTCCGCAAGCATCTGGATTACGTCAGCAAGTTCCACATCTCGTTCCGCACGGGCAACCAGGAAATAGACGACCTTGTAAACCGGATATTTCGATGGCACGGCCGGCCGGTCAACATCGACCACGGAGCACGGTTTGGGCGGGACGAGCTGTTCCGACTGTTCGAGCTTGAGAAAGTTATCTGCGGTGACGCCGCGCTTGCCAAAGTCAGCAGCATGCGGCTACAGGCCATCGAGTCTGACTTGATAGCCAAGGGCACACTCACGCGGGAGATGCAGCGAGACGCGGAATCAAAGGCGCAATGGGAAAGCGTGAACGACCAGGGCCTCAAAATGACCGATGACGGCGCGCGGGTCGAGGCATACAGCATTTGCAACCGGGGCGACGGCAAGAGCGTGGTCTTCGATCACTTGGAGCCCGCAGAAAACGTCATCTTTGACGCCTACTGGACCCGGTTCTCTTCGCAGTTTCGCGGCGTGAGCCCGCTTGCCACGGCACTCAATACGATTCAGGACATTCACGAGGGGATGGAGTACAATCAGGTGAAGGCTAAGATGCACGCGCTTTTTGGCGTGGCCCTGCTTCGCAACGGCGACGCCTCGACAATGGGCGGCGGCTCTGGCGTGTCACAGGAAACGTCAGGCACGGCGAGCACCGACAGTCAGACCGAACTGGACATCAACCCGACTGACGTGAACCTGCTGGACCTGAACCCCGGCGAAGACCTGAAAGTCATCGAAAGCGGCACCCCGTCAACCGAGTTTGTCAACGGCCAGTACCTGTTCATTCAGATTGCCCTGCTCGCGTTGGACATTCCCGTTACTGCGTTTGACTCCCGCCGGTCGTCATTCTCCGCCCGCATTGCCGACCTGAACGAGTACGAAGTGAGCGTGGACAGCAAGCGCACAAAGAACCGCTACGTCCGGCAAGCCTACTCCGACTGGGTGCTGGCAAATCTGTGGGGCTCTGCGCAGTGGCGGCTTGGCGACGTGGCGGACCGGTACGGCATGACCTTGCGTGACGTGCAGGAAGGTGTTGAATGGATACCGAGCGGCAGCCCCTGGTTAGACAAACTCAAGCAGGTGAAGGGCGACGAACTGGCGATTGACCTGCATCTGGACAACGCCATAGACGCAAGCCGGCGGCGCGGCGCGGATGTGTTCAAGAACATCGACAAGCAGATTGAAGTTGAGAAGTACGAGCGCGAGCGGCGAGCGGCTGAAGGATTGCCCGTAGTTGCGGCAGAGCCAGTCGCGCAGCCCGAGCCCGAAGGAGTACCCGCATGAGCAAAAACGCGATCAAGTACGTCATGGACCTGGCGCAGAGCAAGCGCCGGCAGGCAGAACCCGCGCCGGTGCCGGCGAAGAAGAAAGCCGCAAAGAAGCGCACGCGGAGGAAGGCGGCGAAATGAATGACAAGTACCGCACAATCCCAGCCGCCGCAGGAGTCTTGTCTGGCGGAGAGTTGTTCGTGTCACCCAATGGCGACGGATCTAAAACAGCAAAGTTCAGGATGGTTGCCAGAAGTTCAAAGCCGATTGACCACTGGTATTGGGGGCATGTTGTCCACGATATTTCCGGGGCATCGTTCAAAGCCCGAATCCCGATTGACTACGCGCACAACGATGCGGAAATCATCGGATACGGCAACAACATCGAAGGCACCCGGGAAGGACTGATCGTATCCGGTGCGTTTACGCCGTTCACTGAACAGGACAGGGCAAGCGAGGTGGTACACAAACTTGCTGCCGGCGTGCCCTATGAGGCTTCGATCAACTTCGGCGGCGACGGGATGAAGATTCAGGAAGTTGCCGAGGGCGAAGTCACCGAAGTAAACGGTTTTCAGTTTGAGGGGCCTGGCGTAGTGATACGCGAATGGCCGTTGAGGGGTGTGGCTGTTTGTCCTTACGGGGCAGACGCAAACACCGAAACCGCCGCGCTGTCTGGAAGTGCCCGGACGTTTGCGGCTGAAGCGTGGGAGGCAAGTGCCGTTGAGCACGACGAGGCCAACACGGAAAGGGAAAGCACTATGAGCGCAGAAGAGCAGGCGGCAGCAACGATTGAGGAAAGCGTCGAGGAAGTGACCGAAACCGAGGAAACCGAGGCTGTCGATGAATCGTCCGCCGTCGAGGAATCCGACCGGGAAGAGGAATCGACCGAGCTGACGGAACAGGCCGTTGACACCGAGGGCAACACTGACGCGGTAGAGGCCGAGACGCCCGAAGAGGATGAAGGCGAGCCACTGAGTCGCGAAGAGTTCACGCGCATTGTGGACGACTTCGGCGCAGAGATTGCCGCGCAGACCGTCAAGGAAGGCGGCACCTACGCGGACGCGCTCAAGGCATCGCACGACGCCCTGAAGGCAGACAACGAGGAACTGAGGGAACGCCTCACCGCAGCCGAGCAGACCAGCACGGGCCAGCCCGCCAAGGTCGTACCGGCAGCGGAAAAGAAGTCCGTGTTCAAGACAACCAAGTAAACGACTAGCGGCAAGCCCTAACGGGCAGAAAGAGAGCAGAGAGAATGGCGGAATCATTTAACACCCTCGCAGGGCTGGTGCAGATCAACGACCAGAATCTTGCGGACATCATGGTTTCGGATTTGCTGCAAGGCGCTCCGACCGTGGCGGCAATCAATGCCGTGACTGCCAGCAATGGCACGCAGCACAAGTACCTGAAGGAAACCACGGCAAGCTCGGCAGCCTTCCGTGAACCCCTGGCAGGACTGACGAAAACGGCGAGCGCCGACACGCTCGTGACTGACACCCTGAAGGTGCTGGATGCAACGTTCGCCACCGACGTGGCCCTGGCCCGTGGGCACAGCGGCGGCGTGGATGCCTACCTGCAACGCGAGCTGATGCGTTCACTGAAGCAGGCGTTTTTCGTGACCGAGACGCAAATCTTCGATGGCGTCAACGGCGACTCCGGCGGGTTTGTCGGATTGCGTGACGACACGCAGCTTGACGCGCTCGCGGACGAAATGGTCATTTCGGCCGGCACGGCTGGTACGACCGCCGACGTCCAGTCGAGCGTCTACCTGATTCGTTCGAGTGACAACGACGTTTCGCTGGTCGCGGGCAATGATGGCCAGATCGTGGCGGATGAAGACCCCGTTATCATCGAGAAGGTTGTGAACCCTGGCACGGATAACAAGACGTATCCGGCGTACTACGTCCCTGTCCTGGGTTACATCGGATTTCAGATCGGCGGCGCTCGCAGCGCAGCCCGCATCTGCAATGTCGAGACCGCGCTGGACGATGACGACATCTACGCCGCGCTTGCGCTGTTCCCCGCAGGCCTGGGGCCGACGCATATCTGCATGAACCGCGCCTCTGCCGCGTTGCTGCGCAAGTCGCGCACCGCGGTCAACGCGACCGGTGCCCCGGCTCCGGTTCCGACGAATGTTGATGGCATTCCCATCATCATCACGGACGGCATCAGCCAGACCGAAGCAATCCTGTCGTAAGGCAGTAATGAGCGCGGGGCGGGTTGGCAATCCCGCCCGCCCCGCCAATACCAGGAGTAAGGCAATGAAGAGAGAATACCGAATCCTGTTAGGGCTGGCCGTGCTGCTGGTATGCGGCGCAACGTTCGCACAGGATGTGACGCAGCGAGAGGTACGCGACCCGCGCAAGTTTGGCGCAATTTGGAATGCGGCGAGCGACACGCCTGGCGCTAAGAACGGCACGACAGTAACGGCGGCTGAGCGCAGTGCATTTATCAATCGCACGGTGTTGACGCTTGACGACGTGGCGATTGCAGTGACCGACCTGACGGGCACAACGAACAGTTGCGGCGGCACGAAGATTTACGATTTCCCGGCAGGCGAAATCTACATCCTCGGGTTTATGGTTGAAAACTTCACGTTTGCCACCAACTCAGTCATCGACACGGCGCACGGTGGAGACTTCGCGTTTGGTACAACTGTCGGCACGGGGCCGGATTTGACCGGGACGGAGATCGACTTGACCGACGCAAAGGTGAGCATCGACCCTATCGGGACAGTGACTGACGCTTTAACGGAGCTAGACGACATTGGAGAGTCACGCTTTGACGGAACCGCAACGGCAAAGGACGTGTATGTAAACGTCCTGCTGGACGGCGGTGATATTGACGCGGACACAACGAACACGGTTGACGCCACGGTTACTATGTTGTGGATCAACCTTGGCGACGACTAATTGCCCCACACAACACCCCCGGGCGGCGGGGCGTCCCGCACACACCGCGCCCCGCCGCCGCCCTTAGAAAGGGACGAGCATGAAAAAGACAGCATTGATTGTGACGTTGGCGGTCTTGGCCTGTGTGGCCTATGCACGCCCCAAAAGCAAGAATTGCACGATTGCACTTTCAAGTATTAGCGCAAGCGCAACCGGCGGCACAGGCACCATAGAGAACGTTTACGGATACCTGGACGAAGTGCAAGTGGTCGTCACGGACGGCGCGAGCACAGGCACGGTCGTTGTCAGTTATCAGCCCGCAGACAGTACCGCCGCAGCCGTCAACATTGCCACGAACAGTGTCAGCGATGAGCAACTCTGGCGGCCTCGCGTGGACGGCACAGACGTCGCAGCAGCCGCCCTTACCGGAGACCCGCCTTCACGCCGTATGCTATATGGCGAGACTATCAGCTTCGTCGTGAGCGGTTCGCCCACGAACAAAACATGGAGGTGCCGCGTCAAATATGACGACGGACGTTAGCGTATGACCGTGCAAGACCACGCCCGAACCGCGCTGGCAGCGATCATGGAGCAACACTCCACGGGCGTCGTTACCGTTACGTCTGGAAGCACTACAGTCAACGGCTTTCGCGGCACGCGGACTACTGACAGCGAGTTGAGCGGGTACGGGTTACAGGAAGGCCAGACTGATAACGTCGTCCGCGTAGATGCCAGCGCATTTTCCGAACCCGCACGCGGCGCAACTATCACCGTAGACGGAAGCGCCGTCTTTGTCACCACCACGCGCCTGGACCCTATTGGCGCAACCCTTCTGATTGAGTATAGCCGGCAACGGCCCGTGGAGTAGCAATGGCATCTGATGTCACACTCAAAACGCTTGGCGATTGGGACAAGGAAGTGGCCTTGCCGCTCAAGTCTCTGCTGGGCGTAAGTACCGACATCACAGGCAGGACGGGTGAGAAAGCGTGCCGCGTCGCAATCGTCTACATGACACAGACGGCAGGGCGGATAGCAAAGAAGTCAAAACCCCGGCGGCGCGTGCTCAAAGACCAATACGGCAAGTATGTAGAGACATACGACAGCAAGGGCACAATGCGCAAACTTTACGAATGGGCATTCAGCGACACGAACCGCGAGCGGCTGCCTGGCACGTTCGAGGACGCGCGGGTTATCAAGTGGGAAGGGCTGGCGCGGTTGTCGTGGTCATGGGGCACGCAACGGTTAGGCGGCAGGCCGAAGACTCGCCCACTGCGCGGAACATCGAGGCTTTACACGATCACGAGCCCTAAGGCGAACGGGTACGTCAAAGAAAACCGACTGGACTACATACTCAAGGCCATGCCTCGCGGGTGGGAAGAAGAAGTGCGGCGGAAGGCGGGCAATCGCATAATGGCACAGGCCCGCAATAAACTTGAGGCCAAGTGGCGGCGCGAGATGGGCATGCCGAAACGCGCAAAAGGTGACCCACGGGCAACCGCATCAGACCTTAGTAAGTATTTCATGAAGGTTAACGCATAATGTTGTACGACCTGGAAGAACGAGTTGAGGACGCTTTTGTCGCGTACCTGCAAGCCAACGTGACGGGCGACATGCAGGTCTACGCGGCGTTCAGCACGGACGCGAAAACGTACCCTTGCGCGGTTGTGGCGGCGGCGAGTAATGACGCAGTAAGCGACCCCGCCGAATACGACGACTCGCGGCAGATGGTTGTCGAAATCGGCGTAATGACAGAGGCGGCACCGGAGACGGACGCCACGGGCGGCGCGCTACGCACGGCACGCGAGCGCAACGCGGAAGCCCGTAGTGACGTTATCAAGGCGCTTGTCACGTCGCTCAAGACAAACCTTATCGCGGCGGCTGGCCCTGGCGTCGCGTTCAGCATGGCGCAAATCGGCGGGCCTATCGTGCGGTCAGTGGACGAAGACCGCAACTTGCTTGTGACCGTCATTCCGGTGGACATCATCGCAGAACCAAAGGAGCTGGCATAATGGCTAACGAACTGAAAATTACAACCAGCATGAAGCTGGCGAACGGTGACCTTGACTCGTTTACGGTTGCATCGCGGACACAAAGCATCACGCAGAATACGGCAGCGCCTGCCCGTGTGGACGGCACCCAGACGATAGGCACAACTGAAGAAGCGATTGTCGTGACGGACCTGACGACAAACGGGTGGGCGTACTTCCGCAACCGCGACGCGACGAACTACGTTACGATTGGCGTGAAGCCAGCAGCGACGTATTACCCTGTATTGCGTTTGAAAGCAAACGAGGGTTGCGTTGTGCGACTTGAGCCCGCGATCACGCACTACGCCAAAGCCGATACGGCTGCGGTTATACTCGAACGACTCATCATTGACGACTAAGCGAAACCCAAGGCAGGAGAGGCAAAATGGCAGCAACACAGACAGGAACAGGATCGCTCACCGTAGGCGGGCAAGCGACAGCGGCGGCAGTCGTTATTGCAGTGCCGGAAAACTCAGTGGTGGAAAGCGTAACGACGAACCTTGGCGGCTCGCCTGATTACGAAGACTTCTATGACGCAGACGGCGCGCACCACACCCGCGTGACCTACGAGTCAGGCATGGACACGATCACCGTGACGCTGTTCGGCGCGGCATTTACGACCGACGCTGGCAGCCTGGGCGGCGGCAGCACCAACAAGTGGTACATCGAGTCGAACCAGAAAGAAGAAAGCAAGGGCCCGGTTCGTTCCATCGTGAATTTGACTTTGATCCCAACTGTTACCGTATAGCCGTAGGGGGCGTTATGTCGCATCCTGAACGGAGGCCTTGGGTCAGCCCTTGGTGGCAGGCGATTAACCTGCCGGATCGGTGGGACGTGTGCGGCGTGATCGTGCCGTCCCTGTCGGTGTGGCATGTATTCGCACTTGAAAACATCGGCAACGCCTTTGTAGTGGGCGGCGTGCCTACGATGGACGACGTTCAGGGCTTGCTACTTATAGCCTCGCGTGACATGCAGGGCGGGCGGCGATTGCTATCACATGACCGTCACCGCGCACGAATGACGCGCCGCATGTACCTAAGACTCCGCAAGGCCGACGAGTCTGACGCGATTACAGCATGCCGCGAATACGTCTCGGAATGTATGCGCCACGGGCACCGGATGAGCACGGCGGGGGTTAGCGGCACGCCTGCGGGCTCGCCTGAACCGTGGGCGATTGTTGCCGTGCTAGCTGGGCTTATGGATTGGCAAGCTGCGTGGAATGCACCCTACGCCGTGGGGCGGGCGGCACTGGACGCGCACGACGAGCGCAACGGCAACACGACGATGACGCCCTGGAGCTACGGCGAGGAGATGCACGACAATTGGGAATGGTGGGAACAACAGACCGAGACCCGCGAAGTGAGTCTTAACTGATGGCAGCTATTGCACAACTCAAAGCCGTCCTGGGGATGGACACCGGCAACTACAAGGCTGGGATGCGGGATGCGCGCGGCAAGGCCAAGTCTTTCCAAAATGATCTTGCGGGCATTGGGCGCACGATGGCGGCGGCGTTTTCTGTCGGGGCGATTGTTGCGGCAACAAAAAATGTAATCAGTTTCGCCAGTGAAATCCGTCACGCCGCAGACAACTTGGAAGTTTCAACGCTGTCACTGCAAAGCCTGAATGCGGCGGGGCTCAAGTACGGCGTCACCAATGAGATGATGGCTAAGTCCCTAGGGGCTATCGGCAAGTCACAGGGCGAAGTGATACAGGGCAGCCGCGAGTACCTTGATGAATTGGCGGCGCTGAACATCTCACAAGAAGAGTTTGCACGGGCGAACAAGGCGGAGGCGCTAGAGTTGATCGCCAAGGGCTACGCAACCGCAACCAACCGCGCAGCGGCGTTTTCGGCGGTGACAGTGTTGGCCGGACGGGCCGGAAAGACCATGACCGCGTTCATGAAAGAGCTTGCGGACGTTGGGCTCAAGGGGGTGGAACAAGCGGCGATAGACGCTGGGCACGCGATTAAAGACGAGTTACTTACCAAGCTGGAATTGCTGGGCACGCGCGGCGATCAGATTATGTTACGGCTCAAGGTGGGATTTGCGCAGTTCATTGACAAGGTCGGCGGTACTATGATGACAGTCGGCGCTATGGGAGGCTCTGCCGTAGGCGACATCTTAGAGGGCCGGATCAAGGGGATTGTAGACCGGGCAGTTTCGGCGGGTGCGGACGCTCTGAATGCGGGTATGCCGGAGCTAAACCCCGAAGACGGGCTTGTGACACCCGCGGAAGCGCAGGACAGACCGCTCAGGACGGACGCAGAAAAGAAAGCGCAGGAGAAGCGAGACAAGGCCATCGCGGCGGCTCGGAAGCACAACGCGGAGTTGCGGGCGGCAATGCTTCAGGGGCTTGAGAAGATCGTCACGGACCACGCGCTTGCGCAAGAGGACTTGGCAGAGCGGCGCAAGACTGCGCAGGCTGACGGCAACCGTTTCCTCGTGCGGCAATTGGATATCCAGCGGGATATCCTTAAAAAAGGATACCGGGCGCAGGTCGCAGAATTTGAAGCGTCCGAAGCCAAAAAGACGCAGGTAGCCCACGATGCGGCACGCGAACGCGCATCACGCCGCGAAGAGCGTGAGCAAAGCGTAAGCGACAATTTAGCCGATACAATGGCGGGATTGCAGCAACAGAAACGCGACCTGGACCCCCTATCACGCGGAATCGCCAGATCACAGATTGAAACAATGGGCGGCTTTGTAGGGCCACGACGCGGCGGAGTAGGCATCGCGGACCGGCAGTTGAAACTGAAGATTGAAAGCAACCGCATAGACAAAGAGATCCTCGCCGCGCAGAAGGAAGCCCGCGACGATATACGCGAGATACGCGACAAGGTTACAGGGGGCGCAGTATGAGCGCGACAGCCATACCAAACAATGGATTGCCGACTGAACCGGATACCGTCACCAAAGAGTGGACTCACGGCATGGGGGAAACCGAAGTCCACGAGTGGGGCGGGCTCAAGTCTGACATCGAGGACAAGTACGAAGAGCGGAAGTCCGCGGCCGAAGCGGGCGAGAACATAGCGAATATCATATACAAGAACCAACGCGGGCGGGCGACGTTGCTTGTGCGCCTGGGTCGCCAGGGCAACATCATAGCCAACCGGCCGGCGGACGTTTCGGTCATCGAGGAACTGTACGCCGTCGACATCATCCGGGACATAAGCGCCGCGCCGTATTGGGCTACGACAGTAGGCGGAAAAGGACTTCCGCTCAGTGACGACCAGATTGCCTTTGTGCGCAACTGCGCTGAACGGAACTTGACCAGTACCGAGATCACTTCGGCGCAAGTCCAGGCGGGGCTCGCGGCGGCAACTTATGCCTGGGCCAACTGGTCAAAGGGCATGAAGGAGTTGTGGTGGGCCATGACGCACGGCGTAACGTCCTATTACGAAACCGGGCTTGTGCTGCGCCGTTCAGAGATCGGGCTTTCCACATCCCAAATCAACGCGAGTTTTACGGGCGTTAATACGGTCGTGACAGACCCCGTATTCAACAGCCCCATGGACAACCTGATAGAGTTGCCGGACGGGGAATGGCTGTACCGTCCGCCGCTCGCGGAGCACCTGGGGCGCGGTAAGTGGCGTATCACGCAGGAATGGCATTGGGCTGAAGCGTGGTCTATCGTGTACGGCGGAACATTCAACGGGTCATTCTGATGAATCCGAACACCAACAATCTCCATGTGATGGGGCGGCAACCGCGCGGCGTGTTGGATATGCGCCGCGGGGGCAGGACTGCACCGCTCGTGGGGTTTTCGGGCACGGCATACGTCGCCGGCAACAAAATTACAGGGCTGACCAGTGACAGCACCAAACCCTGGGTCAAGTGCGACCTCGACGCGGGCACGGCGAGCGAGCAGAGCGGCCCGCCATCGGACCCGTTTCCCGAGAATCAAGAGTGGTATGAGAAAGCTAATACATACGGTGATATTCACGAGTCTCGTGCTTAGTGCGTGCGGGGCTGGGTGGAATACCGACATCTGGCCATCCACGAACTACTTCCGCAACACGCGGCAGACCAACGCGGCGACGACGTGGACGATTGACTTTGTGGGCACGAACAAACTCGGCGTGGTCACGACGAACGAATACATCGTGCTGGCGCAAGCCATCTCCAACGACACGGGCATAGTCTACGACAACGTCTACAGCACCAACATAGTCATGGACACTAAAGACCTGTGGGCGTGGGACTGCTTCCAGGCCATCAACGAGCGGATAAACGACTGCGATATGCCGGGATGGAGCTTCATTTTGCCGTACTCGATCAACTGGTGGCGAGACGAGCGCGCGAATCTGGTCGCGATCAAGGACTGGCTTAATTCGTATACCGACGATTTCGAGCTTTCTGTTGACGACTGGGCGACGCCGTTGACGGTAACCGGCGTCTGCGCCACAATCGGCGCGCCTACAAACTGGTGCGACTGGACCCCTTGGAGGCAACTCAACGGCTCGGGCAGCGGGTACGGGCGCGTCATAACCAACACCTTCATCATGCCGGGGGCAGGCACGAACCAGATAACCAACACGGTCTACAACTCGTGGGGCGGGACCAACACCTTCACCAACTTTCCCGGCTACACGAACACGGTGACCGTCACCAACGAAAGCATCCTGTCCGGCTTCACATCGCTGGACTACGGGTGGAAGTACGCAAAGACATTCATCAACCAGTTGCACACCACCAAAGAAACCGCTGCGTTCTGGTACGCAGTTGGCGACGCCAAAACAAACTACCTTTACTGGGTAGGCGACAACACGAACACATGGGCCGCCGCCAAGACCAGTGCCGAAGCGGATACCGTAACCGCGAGCCATGCCAGCGGCATGTACTCATTCACGAAGGGCACCTATTCCGCTGGGCCTGTATATCGCGCATATGCCGACCTCGTCCGCAACGGTATCGAGGCGACAGGGATGAGCACCACGGGAATCGGAAAGGTCGTCTTCTACCTGAGCCCTGCCGCGTATGACACCAACTTTCCCTATGCCGATCAGGGCACGGGTTGGAGCGCGGATACATGGCAGGCCGTGGCTACTAACAACGTCACCAACGCCGCAACATGTAATAGCGGGTGGTTGGTCGTGACAAACTTCCCGCCCGACTGGTGCGCCGAACCGAACGCAACCACAAACCCGACGTACACCGGGTTCAACGTGGCCGCCGACAAGATCGGGGCGCTGGTCGAATGGCTCGACGGCTTTGATTACCAATAACGAAAACGACAGGAACAAAACCATGCGCGCATTAACAGCAGCACTGATAACGATTCTGACAGCGGGCGCACTGCAAGCCGCCCCCGCCCCGTACCCGCTAACCGTCAACAGCCAGTCACCGACCGCGCCAAAGTTGCAACTCTATCGCGGCTCGCAACGTACCATCCGCGTCACGTTCACGGACGGCAGCACGGCGTCTACAATTACCGGACACACCCCGTTTATGGCTTGGGCGGAGTCGGACACATCAACCAGCAATATCAGCGCGACGTGTTCCATTGTGGACGGAGCGAATGGTGTAGCTGATTGCACGTTTACCGCGGCCGACCTGAACGCGACGGCGGGGCGCTACATATACGAAGTAGGCGTGACAACTGGCGGCGTGTCCACGGTGTACCGTCAAGGCACGCTTACAATACTGGCGTCACCCGTGGGCGCCGGAGTGGGGGCTGCGGACTGGACCACACCCGTCAACCTTGGCAACTACTCTTGGACCGGGCAACTGCCCATTGCTAACCTGGCCGGCGCGTCTGCCGTGGGTGACCTGATATACAGCTCTGACGGCAGCACATGGACCCGCTTGGCGGCCGGCGCGGACGGCAAGGTGCTAACGGCGGCCGGCGCGGCAACGGCACCGGCATGGGAAGACGTCGGGCAGATCCGCGGCGTTGCGGTCACCAACTCATCCAGCCCGACGGACGACTACATCCTGCGTTACGACGACGCGCTGAAGCTGTGGAATTATGAGGCTCTTGCGGCCAGCGGCGACACGAATGCCGACTGGGGCAACATCTCCGGCACGCTGGCAAACCAGTCCGACCTGAACACGGCGTTGGACGGCAAGGTGGCGGTTGCGGGCGACACGATGACGGGTACTCTCACCCTTGACGACGGAACCGGCGACAGCCCCTCTATTACACTGACCGACGCAAGCGACACGGCAAACAGCATCTATAAAGAGGATGGCGGACCGCTGTGGCTGACAACGGAGAGCGACGATATTGCCCTGTTGCCTGGTGGAGGAGATGTCTCTGTCTCGGGCACCGTCACGGCAAACACATTTACGGCCACCACGCCCATCGCCGACGCCTACGTTGCCGACGACATCACCGCGTCGAGCTACCTTCCCCTCGCCGGCGGAGCGATGGTCGGAGATATCAACATGGGCGGCTACAACCTAAGCAACGTGGCGCAATTATCGGGCTACGGCGGCACGCTGATCCTGAACGGCACGGACGTGCAATTCAGCAGCGGCACACTAAGCAGCGGCACCTGGCAGGGCACCGCAATCGCCGACGCCTACGTTGCCGACGACATCACCGCCAGCAACTACGTCCTCAAGGCGGGCGACACGATGAGCGGCGCACTCGACATGGATGGCAACGACATAGAT
>JGI11705J14877_10001261_pt1 | contig 14574 bp, 8 predicted proteins | sample Etolaghawater15m_FD_14877 | JGI IMG/M metagenome (IMG submission 14877) | reverse complement strand
TTGATTATTCACACTTATCTTATCATATTACAAAGTCCTGGGTAGGATGTCATTACAAAGACACACCAGAACTAAAAGTTCATAATCACAATGAAGCTAATATGGGATTTGTCTACTACCTACAAAGTGATAGCACATCTGATAAATTCTGTGCAGTTCAATTAGAAAATCCTAATGAACTGGTTGGTGGATTATTTGAAACGGGTCAGAGAAATTTGTTGAAGGGATTCAACAAGTATAATTGCAATAGATATACAGTCACTCCAAAGGAAGGAACTGTGCTGCTTTTTCCTAGTTCAATGTATCATCAGACATTGAAGATAACTGAGAGAGTAGCAGATAGAATTGTTATTGCTGGTGACATCAGAATCACATTGAGTCCTCAATCACCATATTATCATCAAGGATGCACACATCCTAGTCAGTGGTTGGAATTATGACTTGCTATAAATTTGTCACTGATGATTGAGTGGAATCATAATCAACTTTCACCAATTCAACACTAAATACTTAAAAAAATTATTGAAATGGGATTTGCTGTAACTACTTATACTAATGGAGCTAAGGGTTTATTAGAATCTAGAATTGTATCTCTTGATCAAACTTTAAATCTACCTCAATATCAAACTCAAGTTGAGGTTGATGAAGATAGATATGAATTGTTTAGAGCACCTTCTGAGACAGTAGACAAAGCTTTACTAAGCACTTTTATAGATCCTATTAATGATGAAAAAACAATCATTGTTAATAATGGAGATAAAGGTGTATGGGACTCTAATGAAGCACTTTATACTTCAGAATCAGATGCTTTAAATGCTTTAGAAACAATTTATGGACCAATTAGTGATTCTGATGCTGTCATATCTGACAGACAAGCATATCAAGTTTTGATTTTTAATCATGATCCAGCTAATACAAATCCCAATCCTCCATCTTTCAGTGCTTCTGCAAACTCTACTGTTACTCAATCAGGTGTCAGTGGTCAAGTTGCTTTTACATTTAGTTCTACACCAGGATCAACAGCAAGACTTTTTGTAAAAAATGCTACTGGTAGTTTTAACGTTGGTAGTGCTAATACTATATCTATAAGTGGTACTGGTTATACTGGACCAAATAGTAAGAAATATCTTGGGGCGGGATCAGTATCTGAAGATATTTCTGTAGCACATTTTTATCCCAATTTAGAACCACCTGATCCTAGCACTAATGATATTTTTGGAAGTGCTGTAAATATAATTGTTACTGATAGTAATGCTGGTCAGGGATTTGGTAATACATTTTTTCCTAATGGTCTAAGTACATCTGTCACAAATCCAACACCATCATATGGTGAATATGTAGATGTAAATACACAAATCCCTATACTTGGGGATGTGTATACATTTAATACTACATCTGGATCTTCAAATAAAAATGCTATTGACAATGCAAAGGATCAAATTAATATATTAAGATATGGAGATCCATCAGATCCAAATAGTGTAGGTGTTTCATCATATAATGCTGCTTCTATAAACTTAAAGGGTCTAAAAAAAGGTCATGCTGTTAATGCATGGTCTGGAAAAAGAATGACAGTTGTAGCATCACTGGAAAAGCAAGGATTGCAAGCTGCTATTGATATTTTAGATGACCCTCAATTTTTCTCATAGTGCCACTTATATTACTGACACTCTACCCTTGACACTGCCTCCACTCTGCCTTATACTAAGGAAGCCAATAAGAGAACTATGACCTCTAAACACCAACGAGATGATTATCTTTGTGATAATGATGATGAATATTTGACTAAGATTGTAGTGGACACTTGTGCTCGTACCTTCTATATGTACTCTAATACTGGACAAATGCGTGAAGTTGAGTGTGAGGAAGTTGACCAGTTCATGGATGTGCTTGAACTTGTTCGTGGTGTGGTAGATGATGAAATGGTGGTGTATGCTAAACCTTTAGTAGCTTCCTGAGGGAAATATGAGACCAGAAACACGTAAATCAATGGAAATGTTATTCACTGCAAAGTGGAATCTTCCAAAAGCAGCAAAACATGCTAATCTGACAAATAAGGAAATGAAAATTACCTTTAATGAGTATTGTGCATTTCATCCACCAACTTGGGAAGGGGAGGAGTAATTCCCCTTTCTAACACAAGCGCCAGTAGCCCAAGGGAAGGAGGCACCAAACTTAAAATTTGTACAGTGTGGGTTCGAATCCCACCTGGCGTATTGACAAATACTACTTAAAATGAAAGTTAATCTTTGGCACTCAGTACACACCAATGAATGGAGGTGGACTTTATGTTGTGATGAAGATCCCAAAATACAAGAAAGTGGTGGTCAAGAAGACTTGAGAGCAGCAATGAATGATATTGCTAATACAATAGAGTATTTGAGAGCAACTAAATAACCAAGTGTGAAGGAAGGCGCACTACGGTGCAGACAGGGGACTTAGGTCCCCTTTTTTTGTGGATAAATAAGACATAATAGAAAGTCTGCGTAGAGAAATGCCCTTAGCACGTCTTGATAATTTCCTGAAGAATGTTCGTGGAAATGTCCTTTATGTAAGTCCCAATGACCTTGATTCAACTGATTCAATTGAGAATCAAGGGAATTCAATGGCAAGACCCTTTAAAACCATTCAGAGGGCACTGATTGAGGCAGCAAGGTTTTCATACCAGAAGGGATTAGATAATGATAGATTTGGTAAAACTACCATTATGTTGATGCCTGGTGATCATCTTATTGATAATAGACCAGGATTAATACCCTTAACAGGGACAAATTATCTTCAAAGAAATGGCATTGAGACAATAAACTTCTCTGCTTTTGATGCAAATACCAACTTTGATGTTGAATCATCAGATAATGCATTATACAAATTAAACAGTGTTCATGGTGGTGTTATAGTACCAAGAGGAACATCTATTGTTGGTTATGATCTGAGAAAGACAAAGATCAGACCTCTTTATGTTCCAGATCCTACTAATGCAAATATTGAAAGAACTGCTATTTTCAGAATAACTGGTGGATGTTATTTTTGGCAGATGACAATCTTTGATGGTAAACCAACAGGATTGGTATATAAGAACTACACATCATCACAATTTGTTCCAAACTTCTCGCACCATAAAGTAACATGCTTTGAGTATGCTGATGGTATAAACAATGTTTACATTAATGATGCTTTTAATACAAACAGGCAGTTTAACAGAACTGATCTTGATATGTATTATGAGAAAGTTGGTCTGGCATATGGATCTGCTTCTGGTAGGACAATTGAGCCAGATTTTCCATCATCTGGACTTGATATTCAAACAAAAGTTGATGAATTTAGAATTGTTGGACCAAAAGGTGGATCTGTAGGTATTTCTACTATTAAGGCAGGAGATGGTGTAACAGGAACTAAAACTATCACTGTTCAACTTGGAGCAGGTGCTGGTAACATTCAGGGAATTGAAGGTCTTCAAGTAGACACAATGTTCCAAGTGAATGATTGTGCAGATTCTGCGTATAATGGACAATTTGTTGTAGATACTATTGAGAAAGTAGATAGTGCAACAGGAAGAGTTCTTGAATTTACATATCAAGTACCAACAATTCCAACTGATGCACTGGAGAATCCTCCCTCAGCTAGTGTATCTCTTGACACTGACACTGTTAAGTCTGCGTCTCCATATATTTTCAATATCTCACTGAGATCTGTGTATGGAATGTGTGGTATGCACGCTGATGGTAGTAAGGCAGGTGGATTTAAGTCAATGGTTGTTGCGCAGTTCACTGGCGTATCACTTCAGAAAGATGACCAAGCATTCATCAAATATAAGAATGATGGAACATTTGAGAGAGGAACACCAAACTTACATAGTGATGGAGATGCTAAGTATCACCCAGATTACTACAGTTATCATATCAAAGCATCAAACAACTCTATAATTCAGATTGTATCAGTATTTGCTATTGGTTATGCTCAACAATTCCTCACAGAGTCTGGTGGTGACTTCTCAGTCACTAACTCTAACTCCAACTTTGGAGAAATAGCTCTTAATTCAATAGGTTATAGAGAAGAAGCATTTGCTAAGGATGATGTTGGATATATTACACACATAGTTCCACCTCAAGAAATCACAACAGATAATTTTAATCTTGAATATGATGCTATTGATGTATCAAAAACACTCAGTGCTGCTGCTGGTGCAGGTACTACAACAAAATTATTCTTAAGTGGTAGAACAAACCAAGACGATGCTCCAAACACACTTGTTCAAGGTTACAGAATAGGTGCTGCTGTTAATGATGTTATTAACGTTGGCATTTCATCTGACAATACTGGTACTAAGAACTATTCTGCCAGAATAGTTATGCCAGATACAACATCCACTTCTTCTAAAAAGGAATTTGATGTAGGAAGAGTTGGAACATCTAATAGCATCACCAGTGACATTATCACATTTACAGAAAATCATACCTTTATTAATGGTGAAACAATTAGATTTGTCTCTGATAATGCAAAATTACCTGATGGTTTAGAAAATAATAAGGTTTATTTTGCTATTACAGATGGTCTGAATGCAGATCAATTAAAAGTGGCATCATCATTTACTGAAGCATCTGCTGGTGATCAAATCTCACTCAATAATATTGGTGGAACACTCAGAGTTCAAAGTAGAGTAAGTGACAAAAATGTTGGTGATATTGGTCATCCAATTCAGTTTGATACAACAGAAGGTCAATGGTATATTAATGTCTCTGCTGACACAGGACTCAACACACTCTATACTGCCATTAAAGATCTTGGCACCAGTATAGTTGGAGATGCTACATCCAGAACATTTATTAGTAGAAAATCAGATTCTAGACCACTTGGAGATAAAATCTATAAGTTTAGATATGTTCTTCCTGCTGGTGCTGGTATTTCATCTGCTAGACAACCACTTACATCTTATGTACTTGAAGAGTCAAACACAGTCATTGGAGCAACAAATGCTGAAGTAGCATTACAATTTAGTCCTTCCTCTCAGACTATGAGCAACCAGTCTGAGATGAGAAATTTTAGATTCATCAAAAACGCTGTAACTGATGGCACATTTAACTACTTTACTAGCGAACTTCCACATGGTCTGACTCTTGGTTCTGAGATTAGAGTTAATCAGGTTACTAGTAGTGCAAACCCAATTGGTGTTGCTAATTCAGGTTATAATCAGAAATATACTGTTGTTTCAATTCCCAAATCTGACCAGTTTGTTGTTCAGATGGGTACACAAAATCCAGGAACATTTTCAAATAATACATCACAGAGAAACACAAGCCTACCTAATTTTAATAGAATTGAAGCACCAAATAATTATTTCATATATGATATTGATACTATTAAAGAATATGTCACAGGCGTACAAGATGGTGTTTACTATTTGACCATTATTGATTCCACAAACACTCCTCAGATTGAACCTTATAATGACAGACTGAAGTTTGCCTTCCCACAACCAATCAAGAATCTTTTCCCACAATATGACAGAGATAACCCAGAATCTAATCCAGATTCTGCTATTTCATATGCATCATCAAAGGTTCTTGGTAATGTAGAAATTGATGATCCTAAGAACTCTCTCACAAGATCTGTCGCATCTCAAGGTCAAATTGACTTGGCAGTTGGTTTTGGCATCACTGACATTGTTTCTAATTCTGCTGGTGCTGCTCATACAATTTTTACTAAGACTGAGCATGGACTGAATAGAATTACAAATGTTTCTATCACAGCATCTGGTTCTGGTTATGGTAATAATACTGGTGGTGTTGAAAGTCTTTATAATGTTTCGCTTACAGGGGGCAATGGTGTTGATGCAAGTGCAAGAATTACTGTAAATGCATCAGGCACATTGACTGGTGTAGAAATTATGAACTCAGGAAGTAATTATCAGGTTGGTGATGTTCTTGCAGTATCTAATACTGGTATTTCAACATTTGCTCCATTTGTTCCTGCAGAAGTAACAGTTAATAAAATTCTGAATAATGTTGGTGACACTATTAGAATTGAGAATATTTTATCTTTTGAAAGAAAAGAATATAACAAGTTATATGAGATCACTGGTGTTCCTTCCAGTAAAGAACTTGAAGTTGTCTCAATTGGATCAACAATTCTGAACCCATCATCTACTGGTATTGGTGCTACTGTAACTGATAAATCTTTTGGTACTCTTACTGGTACTGGATTAACTGTAGATACATCTTCATTTGCTTATGACAATAATACAGGTATTGCCACTGTAACAACCACTACTAATCATGGGTTTAGAGCAAATAATCAAATTACAATTGATGGATCAACAGAACCACTTTTCAATGGTGACTTTATCGTCAAACAGATTGTTGGTTTAACTACATTTACCTTAAATATTGGTAAGAATGATACATCACCTAGTATTGGCGGTACAGTTAAAGCATTTACTCCTGGTTTGATACCACAACCTGGTATCATTAATCTCTTTGATGAAAATTTTGGTGGTAGAGTTCTTAATGTCTATGATAATTTGACAGCACAACTCTCAGGACAAATTTCAACATTAGTTACTGATGAAGTTAATATTGCCAATCTTAATGATTATGATTTCAAAATTGGTGATTATTTGAGAATTGATGATGAAATTATGAGAATTAAGACAACTGTTACCTCTAATCCAATTAAGGTATTCAGGGGTTTGATGGGAACTAAAACATCAACTCATGTATCAGGTTCTGTTGTAAGAAGAGTTATTGTACAACCAATTGAACTTAGAAGACCATCTATTATTAGAGCTTCTGGTCATACATTTGAATATCTTGGATATGGTCCTGGTAACTATTCTACTGCTCTTCCAGAGAAACAAATAAGACAACCCAATATTAAAGAACAACTAGCATCACAATCATTCAATAGTGCTGGTGGTATTACAGTATTCACTGGTATGAATGACAGGGGTGATTTCTTTGTTGGTAACAAGAAAATTTCTTCCAATACTGGTAAAGAAGAAGTATTTGATACACCAATCCCAACAGTAACTGGTGAGGATGTATTTTCAGTAGGAACTGACACTGGTATTGATATTATAAACCCTGCTGAGGTAACTGTATCGAGATCAATTAAAATAGAAGGTGGTAACACTGGTAATTTACTATCCCAGTTTGATGGCCCTGTTCTCTTTAACAAAAAGATTACATCAACATCAACAGAAGGTATTGAGGCAAACCATGTATTCATTCAAGGTGATGCTACTGTTTCTAGAAAATATTCAGTTGGCATTGCCACTCCTACAAATTCTGCTACAGCAGGTGATGTTGTGTGGAAAGCAGAGCCTGAAGAAGGTGGAAACTGGGGATGGGTATATACCACTGACAATGAATGGTATCCATTTGGCAATATCAGCATTGATAAAGATAAACAAATCTACATATTTGACAGTGTAGGTGTTGGAACTACTACAACTGGTACAAATACATTCCAGGTTGGTTCAGGAACATCTTTAGTTGCTATCAATAGTGATGGTGGTACTGGTATTGGTATTGGTACAACAGCAAATGGTTTTGATATTAGAACCAACGGAAATGGTATTTTAGTTGGTAGTGGTGGAACATACTATGGTGATGGTAGTGGATTAACAAACCTCCAAAATGATACTTTACTACAGGGCGTCCAATCAGGTCTTGGCACTGGTATACATCCTATTAATAATATTAATGTTGGAATAGGAACAACTGCATTTGATACTACATTTACTTTACATGTTGGATCACCTGGAACAGGTAAGACTGATCTTTTAGTTAATAATGCTTCTAGATTTATCTCAACAGCAGCATTTGAAGGTGATGCAAACTTTGATGGTAATGTAGGTATAACCAGTATCAATGTTAATGCTCCATCATCTAACATTACAATTGGTATTCTAACTGCCACAAGTCTCAATATTGGAGCAGGTGGTACTATTCTTACTTCTGATGCTAATGGTATTGGTATTAATTCCACTAGTCCTTCTGCTGCTCTTGATGTAAGAGAACCAGCGAGATTCCAAAGTACATATGAAATCCCTCTCACTGTAACTAGTTCTTCAAATTCAATTACTCTTTCAGTTAATGAAGCTAACACATTCGTACATACCACCACTGAGAATGTAAGCAAATTTATTCTGCAAGGATTGACATCTGGCAGTTCAGCATCATTTACTATTAAAATTGTTCAGAATTCCACATCTGCTAATACAGTAGCAATTGATACTTTTGAAACTGCGGGAGGTGTTTCAATACCAGTGTATTGGCCAGGTGGGGTGGTTCCTATAATGACTAATGCTGTTAATGCTATAGATGTTTATTCATACATCACATTTGATGGTGGCACTTCACTTTATGGTATAGTTGGAGGTCAGAACTTCTCATGAGTAAAGCTGTTCCTTTTTATAGAAAAATTCAGACAGAGTTGGATCTCAATGGTCCAACTCTTAACATGCAGACACAACCAGTTGGAACATCATGTAGTGTAACATCTGGAATTGCTACTTTCATTGGTATAGGAACAGCAATTTATCCACCTGGACAAGCAGGTAGAAATACTAACACTGGTTCTTTAACACATCAGTGGTTTTATCGTCCTAATCCATCTGCATCACTCATACAATTAAATGATGGAGGCACTTCACCAAATATAACTGGTTCTGGAACTACCACTCTTACATTGAGTGGTTTGACATATGATGACAACGGAAGTTCATATCTCTGTCAAGTAGATTATACACCTAATGATCTGTCACCAAATGCTATCAATGAACCTTTTAATTCTGCTGAAGCTAGTTTAACAGTTTTTCCAATAATTAATATTACAACTCAACCAACCAGTACTACTACTCTTCAAAATGTAGCAGCAATATTTACTATTGATGCCATAGTGAGTGATAACACTACTTCCAATTTTAGTTATCAATGGGTTTTAGATGATAATGACTTAACTGATGGACCATCTGATTTTGGTTTTGTTTCTGGATCAAGAACCAAAACACTTTCTATAAGTAGAAATACTCCTAATTTATATAAAGTATCATGTAAGATTTCTCATCCAAGAACAATTCCTGGCACTATTTCTTCATCTGAAGTGAATTTAGATGTTTCAAGTAGTAGAGGTCTTATAAAGTATGAAAGATTTGGTGATGGAACATCTGTGGCAGAGAAAGGCGAAAGACAACTTGGCAGCATGGGTGCTTTATCATTTAGAGCAAACACTGATGCAAATAATAGAACCATTGTAGTATATGCTCCTGAAGAGGATGTTAGTGTAAAAATAACAATGGGTGGAGCAGCAGGAGAGTCTAAAAGTGGATATCAATCTCCTGGAGAAGGTGGNCTATCTGTTTTTAGAACAACATTAAAGAAAAATGAAGAATATGTAATCCAACTGGGTGTAAATGAATCACAGGGTGGTGGTCCAAGAGGTGGTCTTTCAAGAGGAGGAACCAGTGGGGGTGGTGTAGCTGCAATTTATCATAGATCTAAATTATTAGCTGTATGTGGCGGTGGTGGAGGAGGAGGAATATCTGGAAGAGGTGGATTTGGTGGAGGTCTTCAAGTTGCTGGTGAAAATGGTGGAGGTTCTTCAGGTGGAATAGGGGGTCAAACATTCACTCAAGGAACAATTCCAGCAGGTGGTATGACGCAAGCAGGAAGAACAGGACCAGATGATTTTGATCCTACCTCAATAGGTGGTGGAAGAATAGGTGGGTGTACTACTGGTAGTAGATATTGGAGAAATCAAGGTTTTTCGCCTTGTCAAGATATTCCAGGAAATACACAGTTTAGAAATGCTAATGGAATTTTAAATACTGAAACAGCAACAATCCAGAGGGGATTTAAATCTGGACAAAGTTATATTAACAATGGTGGTTCCTCTGGTGGTTCAAACTTAGGAGCTGGTGGTGCTGGTGCTAATGGAGGAGCTGGTGCTACAAGTAATGGTGCTGGTGGGGGAGGTGGATCAGGATACTCTAGTGCTGAAGTAGAACTTCTTAGTAGTAGTGTTTTGCCAACAGGAACAAGACTTGGTGGCAATAATGAAGAGGCATTTATTGCTTTTGAGTTATTTGTTTCTACAAATGATCAAGTTCCATTTTTTCCAGCTGACCTACAAACTGTAACTTTTAATGTTAATAGAGGAGATCAAACAATTAATAGAATAGAACTTGAAAAACAATCTGGTGATGGGGCATTCAGAATACAGTTTGGACCTAATGGTGGTAATGTAACAACTCAGATTGGTTCAAATGCAGTTTACAAAGTCGTAACAGGTGGTTCTTTAAGAACAAGATCTGATGGTGGAATAGAATTGAATAACAATTTTTCAGATAGACCATTGACTGATTTTGATAGAACTAAATTTGGCGCACAAGGTTTTGGTCAAGCTGATGTTGATGAATTGTGGGATAGAGGTCATAGTTATAATGAAATAAAAGACTATATCCTTGCACAAAGAGCAATTCTAGGTGATCAATTTGGTACTGGTGCTGATGCTTGGTTGATATCTTTGGGAGAGGGATTTACTTCAGTTTCTAATTTTGACAAAACACAATATGGTGCATTTGGTTTTGGTCAACCTGATGTTGATGAATTATGGAGAAGGGGTCATAGTTATGCAGAAATTTCTGCCTACGTAGATCAGCAAAGAGCAGCACTTGGCAATCAATTTGGCACTGGTGCTGATGAATGGTTAATATCTTTAGGAGATGGTAATGGTCAGATAACAACAACTAATTTTGACAAAACACAATATGGTGCATTTGGTTTTGGTCAAGCTGATGTTGATGAGTTATTACGTAGAGGTCATAATTATCCTGAAATAAGAGATCATGTAAGAGAACAAAGAAGATTATTAGGAGCACAGTTTGGTACTGGTGCTGATGCTTATCTTGTTAGAGCAGGAGGATGGTATGGTCAAAAAGTGATTCGTGGAAACTCAGGCAATGGTCCAATTACTAGTTTTGATCCAACATTGTATGGCGCATTTGGATTTGGTCAAGCTGATGTTGATGAGTTACTACGTAGGGGTCATAATTACAATGAAATTTCTACCTACGTAAGAGAACAAAGAGCAATTCTAGGTGATCAATTTGGTACTGGTGCTGATGCATGGCTTGCTCAGGCATTGATATGGTATCAGCAAAATGCATCTCGTGGAGATAGTGGTATTGGACAAGTTTTTGACAAATCACAATTTGGTGCATTTGGTTTTGGTCAAGCTGATGTTGATGAATTGGTAAAAAGAGAATATACCAGACAAGATATCAATAGTTATGTAATCAGACAGAGATCTATTTTGGGGTCAGGTTTTGGAACAGGTGCTGATGATTGGTTAATATCTATGGGGCCAGGTGCTGGACCTGTGGATAATTTTGAACCATCAGATTATGGTGCATTTGGTTTTGGTCAAGCTGATGTTGATGAATTATGGGATAGAGGTCATAATTACAATGAAATTTCTACCTACGTAAGAGAACAAAGAGCAATTCTAGGTGATCAATTTGGTACTGGTGCTGATGAATGGTTAATATCTTTGGGTGGTGGTGTTGGAGCAATTACTAATTTTGACACAGCACAATATGGTGCATTTGGTTTTGGTCAAGCTGATGTTGTGGAATTATTACGTAGAGGTCATAATTATCCTGAAATTTCTGCTTATGTGGGTCAGCAAAGAGCAATTCTAGGTGATCAATTTGGTACTGGTGCTGATGCGTATCTTTCTAGAGCATCAGCGTGGTATTCACAAAATGCAGCACGTGGTAATAGCGGTATTGGTCCAATTACTAGTTTTGATCCAACATTGTATGGCGCATTTGGTTTTGGTCAAGCTGATGTTGATGAGTTATTGCGTAGAGGACATAATTATAGGGAAATAAAAAGATATGTTGAAGAACAAAGAGCAATTCTAGGTGACCAATTTGGTACTGGTGCTGATGCATGGCTTGATCAAGCAGAAGGATGGGCAGAAGATCTTAGAGTTGTACATGCTAATGGTCATGGAAATGGAAAAATATCTAGTGGATTTGATACAGAAAAATTTGGAGCATTTGGTTTTGGTCAAGCTGATGTTGATGAGTTATTAGATCGTGGTCATAATTATGATGAAATATTGGAATATGTTTTAGAGCAAAGAGTTCTGAAAGGTGCGCAATTTGGCACTGGTGCTGATGCATGGTTAAATTCTAACTCTCCAGCAGAAAGATATTTTTATCATTTACAAGTGACACCAAATCTTGGAAGTTTCATTGATACATCAACATACAGATTAAATTGATTGTTGCATAAATAATTAAAATCTGTGGGGATAGTGAACCACCTAGCTTATGGCTGTAAATAANAATTTTGTAGTCAAAAACGGTATTGAGATTGGTACAAATTTAATTTTTGCCAATTCAATTGATAAAAAAGTAGGTCTGGGGACAACTGCTCCCCTAACTACTCTTGATGTAAGGGGTAATGTCAGATTTGCTGACAGTAGTGATGGTACAATCAACTACGTTGATATTGCTGGTATCACAACCTTTCAAAAAGATGTAAATGTAGGAACTGGAGCAACAGTTGCATTATTTGATATTGATACTGGATATGTTGGAATTAACAGCACCATTCCAAGATATAAACTTGATGTAAGAGCAGGTGCTGGAGATACTCTTGCAGCATCATTTGATGCTGGCATATGGGCACCCAATATAACAATTAGTGCTGGTGCTACATTTGCTAATCTTACTGTTTCTGGTGTAACAACCCTTGCCTCTTCTGGTGGTATCACTACCACTGGTGGGGATCTTTATGTTGGTGGTGACTTATATGTTGCTGATGATGTTGTTTATGATGAAGTCTCTGGCAGAAATATTAACATTACTGGTGTTGCTACCATTGCACAACTTGGTGTAACTGGCATTACTACTACAGCACAACTTGATGTAACTGGTGTTACTACCACAGCACAACTTGATGTAACTGGTGCAGCTACAATAGGTGGTTCTCTTGATGTCTCAGGAATAACAACCCTTGCCTCTTCTGGTGGTATCACTACCACTGGTGGGGATCTTTATGTTGGTGATGATCTATTTGTTTCTGATGATATAACAAGCACTGATTTATTAGTTACTGGAGTTGGCACTATTGTCAATTTCAATACTACAAATGCCCTTGTAACTGGTATTCTCACTGCTTCTAGTTTTAGTGGGGCAGGAGAAATTGGTATTGGTTCAGAAGGAACCTTTGTTGGATCAGGTGTTACAATGATTGACTTTAAGTCAACTGGTGGAACCACAACAGTTGATTTAGCATCAGGAATTGCAACAGTTACTTACACCTCAGGTGTATCAATTGGACTAGCAATCGCTCTTGGCGGTTAATAAATACCTCTATCAAGTAAAGAAAAATGGCTGAACAGTTTTCAAATTCATTAGCAAGAGCAGTTGGTAGTTTAGTTACCAAAACTGGATGCTCTATTGGTGCTGCTAGTACACAAATCACTGTAACTGCTAATACTGATTTAGTAGTTGGACAACTAATTGATAATACTAATTTTCTTAGTGGAACAAAGATTCATTCAATTGTAGGTACAACAATCAATGCTGATAGAGCATCCACTAACTCTGGATCATTGAGTGGACAATCAGTAGATTTTCTTGGAGTATCAACTGTTTATACTTCACCAAGTTCTACTAAATCAATCTTAGTTGGTGGAACATTTGCTAACAATACATTAAGTCAAGTTGAGTTGACTGTTCATGTAACTGATAGTAGCACTGGTGTTTCTGCTGCTATTGCTAGTAAGATTCCTGTTCCAACTGGTTCATCTTTTGTAATTTCAGATGCTGGTAAAACTGTTATTGAAGGAAATGATACAATAGAATTATATTGCAATTCAGATAATGCCATTGATGTGAATTTAAGCATTCTTACAGGAGTTAACTAATGGCAAGTAAAGCAGGTTATCTTGGTAGAGATCCTAGTCTTAATACAACAGTTGTATCCAGACAATTATTTTCTCCTACAGGTGTTCAAACATCATTCACATTTAGTTCTGGATATGAACCAGGATATATTGACGTCTTCCTTAATGGTTTAAGGATGGTGGAGGGGCAGGATTATACTGCTGGAGATACTCAATCAATTGTTCTCAATACACCAGCAACTAGTGGTGATGTTTTAGAAGCTCAGGCATATAAAACCTTTAATGTAGGCAATCAACTTAAGGTTGGTATTCAATCAGTTGGTAATTCTATTGGCACTGTTGATACAATCAACTTTATTGGGGCAGGAAATACATTTTCAATAAATGGATCTACTGTTGATGTATCAATTGGCAATATTACAGGGACTGCTGGTGGGTTGTCTGGCACACCTGATATTACTGTAGGATCTATTACTGCTAGTGGTGTTGTTACTGCTACTACTTTTGATGGTAATGCCACTACAGCAACTAATGCCTCTGGATTAACTGGCACACCTGATATTACTGTTGGGATTGTAACTGCCACAGCATTTACAGGTCATAGTTACATAAGAGCACCTCATGGAACTACACAAAACTTTTCTGTTACAG
>JGI11705J14877_10001259_pt1 | contig 14587 bp, 15 predicted proteins | sample Etolaghawater15m_FD_14877 | JGI IMG/M metagenome (IMG submission 14877) | reverse complement strand
AAAGTTGGGGACACTCATGACTGAGTGTACTTATAAGTACACTCAGTCATGAGTGTCCCCAACTCTAAAATGTTGCATTGAAAGGATATGTCTATGATTGATCTCTATAATGCAGAGAGCCGCTTTGCTGAGTGCAGGGGGTTTCGTCTGCACTATCGGATGATGGGGAGCGGGGAGAGGCCGTTCATGCTGCTTCTGCACGGGAGCTTCCTCAGTATGCGTTCATGGCGTTCTGTTGCAGGGCCGCTGTCGGAAATGGGGACGGTGGTGGTTCTTGACCGTCCGGCTTTCGGGAACACTTCACGACCAGTGCCTTCAAGGCAGAACGCTGTGAGCTATGCGCCTGAGGCGCAGAGCGACATGATTGATGAGTTTTTGGGGGTGTTGGGTATTGAAAAGGCGATTCTTGTCGGTAATTCAACGGGGGGAACGCTGGCCATGCTTACAGCCCTTCGCCATCCGGACAGGGTGTCGGGGCTTGTGTTTGTGGATGCCATGATTTACAGCGCCTATGCGGCGAGCGGAGTGCCCTCTGTGATGAAACCGGTTCTGAAGGCGGCAAGCCCTCTTTTTGCCCGGTTGATGCGCCTGCTGATCAATAAGTTTTTTGACCGCCTGCTGCTGAGTTTCTGGAATGATCCCGCAAGGTTGAGCGCCGGGACGATTGCAGCCTATAGGGGGGACATGATGCAGGGGAACTGGCCGAGGGGGTTCTGGGAGGTGTTTCTTGAAACCCACCATCTTCATCTTGATGAACAGCTTGGTTCAATCAGTGTGCCTGTGCTTGTTTTGACCGGTGAAGCTGACCGTACCGTCAAGGTTGAGGAGAGCGTGCGCCTTGCTGAAGAGCTTCAGGATTCAGTTCTCGAGGTTGTTGCCGATTGCGCCCATCTGCCGCATGAGGAGCAGCCGGAGGTGTTCCTTGGGGCTATGCGGAAGTTCCTCTTGAGAATGATGTGAGCTATTGCTGTTTGTAATAGCTGGGTTATGGATTATTTTTATTGCTACATTCACAAGCGGTTTGCCTTTTGACTGTGTATCTCCAATGTAACTCTCTGTGCCATGGCTGAGGTTTTTCACTATCCCATGCCCTATCCGGCTCTCTGGCTGGACTATTACTATTATGTGACCTGGTTTCTGAGCATGCTGCTGCTTGCTCTCGGGTGGGGGCTTTTTTTCCGTTTCGGCCGCTTCACCTATGCAATCAATCTGGGGTGTTTCTGGAAAACCGGGATGATGCTTGTGCTCTTTGTTGTTACCCTTGGGGGGCCCATGTATTACAATACCCGTTTTGCCGCAGAACATGGAGAGGATGGGGCTTCAGTGAAAATAGACGGCAGCACTCTCAGCTATCTTGACCGCACGGGTACTGAAAAGTCTTTTCTGCTGACGGAGATTACCGCTGTCCGCCAGGAGAGCATCACCTACAATCCGCCGGCAAAAATTTTCATTGTGGCTTCGCGCAATTCTCTCAGCGATTCGCTGTTTGTGACCAGAAAGCTTGTGGGGTTCGACCGCTTCATTGAGCTTTTGAGTGAGGGTACCGGCCTCAGGGCGAAGCTGCAGGCGAATGAGTGAGCGGTTGAGGGAGGGCAATCTTCTGCTCGCTGTAGAGATTGGCAATACCACTCTGGTGGCAGCTGTGTTTCAAGGTGATGAACCGGTTGCCTTCCTGAGGGGGGCAACCAGTGAACTCATTTCTTCGGGTGGGGTGTCTCCCCTTTTTCTTCCCTTTCTTTCCCGCTTTCCCGGCCTCTGCGATGCTGTTTTAAGCAGTGTGGTCCCTACTGCGGAGCGGGCGGTAGGAGAGTGGCTTGAGGGCGCTCTCCATAGAGAGGTGATGAGGGTGAATGCGTCACTGCGGCTTCCTTTTCTCCTTTCCTATGATCCTCCTGGAGCTCTCGGGTCTGACCGTATAGCCCTCTGTGCCCGTGCTTCAATGATGGAGGAATCGGTGGCAGTGATTGCGCTGGATGTCGGGACGGCCATTACGGCTGATGTGCTGGGTTCAGACGGTCGCTATATGGGCGGCATCATCATGCCCGGTCTGGAGCTGATGGCCGATGTGCTTCATTCCGGTACTGCCCGTCTGCCAAGGGTGGCGGTGACTCTGCCGGGGGAGATTCTTGGCCATTCAACCCGGGAGTGCATTCAAAGCGGAGTTGTTTGGGGATGTGTGTCGGGTGTTGAGGGGCTGGTTTCAAAAATCACCCGATGGCTTGAAGATGAGCATGGTGAACAGGAGGTTAGGGTCATTGCTACCGGGGGTCATGCGCCGCTTCTTGCCCGGCTGCTTGATGGTACATGGAGAATAGACGAGCATGCTGTTCTCCATGGTGCCCGTTACCTGTTTGCTCTCAATCGGGGCGCTTCAGGCTGAAGAACTCTTTTGCCTTCTCTATTGCCTCAAGAACCTGCGTGTCATCCACATCTTTCTCATGGAGAAAAGCCTCTCCGAGTTGTTTCAGCAAGACGAACCGGAGCTTTCGGTCAAGTTTTTTCTTGTCTGAAAGCATGTTGTGGAGCAGTGTAGGGCCATCAATTGCAAGGAAGCGTTTTTTCAGGAGCCCTTTGGGAAAGCGGAACCGGCTGATGAGATTGAGCCCCCTCTGGCACTCCTGCCCGTTGAGGAATCCGAGGTCCCGGGAGAGGATGAGGGCGCATGCCATGCCGATGGTGACTGCTTCTCCGTGGCCGATATGGCGGTACTCTGCACTTTTTTCCAATCCGTGTGCGAAGGTGTGACCGAAGTTCAGAGTTGCGCGCAGACCGTTCATTTCCCTGAAGTCCCGCCGTACCACATCTTCTTTCGTCCCCGCGCTTTTCCGGACTGCTTCGCTCAGCCAGGGCTCCTGGAGGGCGACGATGTCTGTGAAGTGCTCCTCAAGCAGGGCAAGGAATGCGGCATCGGCAATGAATCCGTATTTGACCACTTCGGCCATGCCGGAGTATATCTCCCGCAAAGGAAGGGTTTTGAGGCGTGAGGGGTCAATGAGGATCAGTTCCGGCAGGTGAAAGAACCCGATCAGGTTTTTGCCGAGCGGGTGATTGATTGCCACTTTCCCGCCTATGGAACTGTCGGTCATGGCAAGCAGGGTTGTGGGGAATTGAATGACTGGAATGCCGCGGTAGTAGCTGGCTGCAATGTAGCCGCCGAGATCGCCCACAACGCCTCCCCCGACTGCCATAAGGTTCCAGCTCCGGTCGACATCGGCTTCAATCATGCTTCCGTAGAGACGGTTGGCAGTGGTGAAGGCTTTTGGAGGTTTCCCTGGCCGGCACTACCAGTTCCAGAGTGCGGAACCCTTCGTTGTGGAGGGTTTGAAGAATGTCCTCTCCAAACAGTCGCTTCGTGTTTGCGTCAAAAAGTACAACGGTTTTTTTTGAAAGCTTGTGTGTTCTGAACAGTTCTCCCAGTCCGGCGGTGGCAGGTGTTGCAACAACTATTGAGCTCATGGTCTGTCTTTGTGTTGGTCGTTTTGCTCTATGGAGCTCTGTTTGCGGACGAACCGCTCTATTTTCCTTGTCAGTTCTTCAACTGTGGAACCTATCCGTTTCTGGTCGGTGTAGACAGTGATGGCAGCGGATTCGTATCGCGGTGATCTTTTTTCTAAAATTGCGTAGATGTTCCGCTCCAGTGCTTCCCGATCAGGTTTTTCTGTGCCGCTGCTCCGGAGAAGAGGGCGGTCTGTTTTATGGAAAAGCCGTTTTGCCAGATTTTTCGGATCAGATTTCAGGTAGACAAGGGTGCCTGTGGTGCTTATCAGTTCAAATGTCGGGGTGTGTTCCAGCGCCCCGCCTCCCAGAGAGGCAACCATCTCTTTTCTTTCAGCGATTGTGGCAATCATTGCCTGTTCAAGTTTCCGGAATGCCCTTTCTCCCTCTTCGGCAAAAATTCTGGTGATGGTTTTACCTTCCTGCTCTTCAATTGCGCTGTCAATATCAATGAAGTTATACCCGAGGGAGTTTGCCAGAAGCGGCCCTATACTGGATTTGCCCGATCCGCTGAATCCTGTCAGAAAAATGAGTGAGTGCTGTTTTTCCACGACTGCTGTTTAGGTCTCTTCGGGGTTCCGGGGGTTTTATCTGGCTTGCCGGTTTTGGAACAAATATAGCGAAAAACGACGAAAAGCCCCGACTGGAAAGGGGGGCTATTCCAGCACTTTCAGGACGGTGCCGAAGAGTTCGTAGGGGGAACTGCCGTCAATGCGGGCAAGGCAGAACGATCCGGGGGCAATGGTGTGGCCGGCGCCTTCAAGCGAACACTCATTGTCAACTTCGGGGGCGTCCCACTCGGTTCTGCCCCATGCAGTGTTTTCCTCAATCCGATCAATGCAGACGGCGATTTCCCTCCCTTCGAGTCGCTTGTTTTTCTCTTCTGAAATACCTTCCTGAAGTTCCATGAGCTCAGCCGTGCGGCTCTGTTTTTCCTCTTCGTGAACACTGTCTTCGAGTGCGAATGCCGGTGAGAATTCTTCGTGGCAGTAGGAGAAGCATCCGAGTCGGTCAAAGCGGACGGTTGCGGCAAACTCCAGCAGTTCCTCAAATTCCTGCCGTGTTTCCCCCGGATACCCGGCAATCATGGTTGTGCGGAGGCGGATGTCGGGGTTTTTCTGTCGAATGGCCTCAATAAGCGCAAGTTCTCCCTCTTTGGTGATGCCGCGGTTCATGGAGCGGAGAATCCTGTCATTGCAGTGCTGGAGCGGGAGGTCGAGGTAGTTGCATATATTTCCTCTCTGGCTCATGGTCTCAATCACTTCAAGTGGGAAGTTCAGCGGATAGGCGTAAAGAAGACGGATCCAGTGAAACGCCATGTCGGAGAGGCGGAGGAGAAGGTCGTTGAGCATCTGACGCCCGTAGAGGTCAACGCCGTAAAGGGTTATGTCCTGCGCTATGATGTTGAGTTCCTGAACCCCTTTCTCCTGGAGGAGCCGGGCTTCGCGGAGGAGCTGGTCGAGGGGCTGGCTGATGTATGGGCCGCGGATTCTGGGGATGGAGCAGAACGAGCAGCTTCGGCTGCACCCTTCGGAGATTTTGAGAAATGAGGTGTGTCCGGGCGCGGTAAGGGAACGGTGGAGGTGAAGCTCACTGCGGTAGCGTGCCCCTATGGCAGTAAGTATGGCGGGCAGTTCGCGGGTGCCGAAAAATCCATCGACTTCAGGAAGTTCAGTCTGCAGTTCGCTGCGGTAGAGTTCCGGGAGGCAGCCCATGACGAATATTTTCCGGACCCGGCCGCTCTCTTTTTCAGTGATGGCGGCAAGCGTTTCGTTGATGGACTCCTCTTTGGCGTCGGCAATGAAGCCGCAGGTGTTGATGATGATTGTTTCGGCATCACTGGCGCTCTCTGTGAAGACAACCCCGGCTGCTTCTGCCTGTGCCATCAGCCGTTCAGAGTCGACGGTGTTTTTCGAGCAGCCGAGGCTCAACAGAAAGACCCTGTTGGATTGTTCAGTCATTGCGTTTGTATTGTTCAAGAAAACTCTCCTTCCATTCACGAAACGATCCATTCTGGATTTGGGTGCGGGCGGTTCGGGTCAGCCACATAAAAAAGGAGATGTTCTGCAGGGTGCAGAGTTTGAGCCCGAGAATCTCTCCTACATTCAGAAGGTGGCGGATGTAGGCCCGGGAATAATTCCGGCAGACATCGTTGTCAAACCCTTCGTCAATGGATGAAAAGTCCTCTGAATATTTTGCGGAGCGCAGATTCATTTTTCCATGCCGGGTATAGACCCTTCCGTTCCGCCCTTCGCGGGTCGGGATGACGCAGTCGAACATGTCGACACCCCGTTCTATGGCGTTGAGGATGTTTTCGGGCGTGCCGACCCCCATGAGGTAGCGGGGCTTGTGTTCGGGAAGCAGGGTGTGGGAGAGTTCCAGAATCCGGTACATCTCTTCTGCCGGTTCTCCGACTGCCATGCCACCGGTTGCATAGCCATCGAAGTCGAGATCGACAAGAGCTTTTGCCGAAATGGTGCGCAGGTCGGCGTGGGTTCCGCCCTGGGTTATGCCGAAGAGCATCTGGCCGTGGCCGTAGAGCGGCCTGGTGAGGCTGAAGTGCTGTTTTGCCCGTTCTGCCCACCGGATGGTCATCTCTCCCGATTTGCGTATGTACTCCCTCTCAGCGGTGGAGGAAGGGCATTCATCAAGCGGCATCAGGATGTCGCTGCCGATGATGCGCTGGGTGTCAACTACATTTTCGGGGGTGAACTGCAGCATGCTGCCGTCGAGGTGCGATTTGAAGGTGACCCCCTCTTCGGTGATTTTCCTGAGCTCGGAAAGCGAGTAGACCTGGTAACCGCCACTGTCGGTAAGCAGAGGGCCCTGCCAGTTCATGAACCGGTGCACTCCTCCGGCCTTTTCCATGATGGCGTTTCCGGGCTTGAGGTAGAGGTGGTAGGTGTTGGCCAGAATGATATGGGCCTGCTGTTCCTTAAGCTCATGCGGCTCCACCGATTTGACGCTTGCCCGTGTGCCTACCGGCATGAATACAGGTGTCGGTATGGTTCCGTGGTCAGTGTAGAGCTCTGCGCAACGGGCAGCTGTGTTCGTGTCGGTGTGAAGAAGGCGGAAGTTCATGAAACCGGGTAAGGGAATGGAAGTGCTCAGTTCTCGGTGCTCGGTTCTTAGTGCCTGGTGCTTTTTTACTGTTCACTAATATCCTTGCCTCCCCATGAAGGTAACCTTCAGAGGAGAGAAATAAAAAAGGAAAGAGGGCTGATGGGGGTTTAACTGATGGCGGTGAGTTTGACTGAGACGCTGAGGGTCTCCTCGGCATTGCCTTTCCATGTTCCCCGGACGGGCGGAACATCGGCATAGTCGCGCCCTGAGCCGATTTTGATGTATCGTTCATCGACAAAGAGTGAGCTGTGGGTGGGGTCCATCCCGACCCATCCGGTTTCGGGGCCGCCGTAAATTTCGCACCATGCATGCGATGCTTCGTCGTGGCCAAGAGGGGTGCTGCCGCCGAAAAGGTAGCCACTGACATAACGGGCGGGAATCTGAAGGCTGCGGCATGCGGCAAGCATGATGTGTGCAAAGTCCTGGCATACACCGCGTCCCAGTGCCATCACAACCGCACTGGTGCTGTGAACATCGGTGACGCCGGGTTCATAGATGAAGGAGTCGTGGATTTTCCGGCAGATCGCTTCCCCAAGGGCCAGAGGAGGCATTTTGGGGGAGAAGGATGAGGTGAACTCGCGGATGGCAGGATCGAAATGCACAAAGCGGCTTTCGGCGGAGAAGTCCATAAGCAGAATCGCTTCGTTATCTGAAGAGAGCGGGGTTCCTTTGCCTGTTTCAATAATGGATGTGGCCAGAATGCTGACCCTGTCATGACTTTGCAGGATGTTGAAATGGTGGACTTTGTTGCCGTAGAAGTCTGTGTATTCAAAAATGGTTGGGGTGTGTTCAATGTCAAGCGTAAAGCTGCTGCAGCGCTGTGAAGAGTTCTGGCTGCTGTCGGGGTGAAGCCGCACTTCGGTGGCGGTTTCATAAATGGGGCGGCTGTAGGCGAACAGCGTACGGTGTTCTACTTTGAGTATCATGCGTTGTTCCTTGCCCGGTTTTCCCGTAAGGAGGACTGTTGCTGTTGTTGCTGCTGCTGTGCCTGGCTCCAGTTTGCCCGTCCGCCTGCAACTCCCGTGAAGGGGAGCGCCTTGCTCTCGTCCTGCGGTTCGATTTCAGGGGTATGATACGCAAAATAGACCAGATGCAGCTGCTCGCCTGCTTTTTGCAGCCGTTGTTTGATGTCGCCAAGATAATCGTGCAGCCCTCGTTCCATAATGTCCTCAACGGTGGTGTAGCTCAGCTCGGCTTCCATTTTGCCTATCAGCCTGTCGGAATTGGAGAGGTTTTTCTGGGTTGAGTTTCCCGAGAGCCGCCATAGGGCTTCTTTTGCCGCACCGATGGAAAAATGGATACTACGCGGAAATGTTTTATCGAGAATGAGAAATTCCAGAATGCTCTCGGGTTTGATGCGTGAAAGATAAACTTTCTTGAATGCTTCAAGCGCGCTGCAGCTTTTCAGGACGGCCATCCATTGGATGATGTCGACTGAGCTGATGAGCCCAATTGCCTCTCTGCTGGTTTGAGGGGTAAGCATATGGTACTTGACATCAATGAGACGGGTGACATTGTCTGCCCGTTCAAGATATTTGGCAACCTGAATGAAGTCCCATCCCTGGCTTCGTGCCATGGTGTTGTCGGTAATACCCTGAAAAAGGTGCGAGGCATTCTTGATTTCGCGGTAAAAGCTGAAGGGGTCGTTCTGCACATTTTCCGGCCGCATTGTCTGCAGCAGGTGGTAGAGGTTGTTGATCTGTTCCCACATTTCACTTGAAATGCTTTCAATGATGCTGCGGGCGTTTTCCCTTGCAAGACCAATGCAGGAGATGATGGAGTTTGAGTTGCTGCGGTTGAATACCAGATAGTCGGTGACGCTCCGCGCGCTGTATTCTCCATACAGGCTTTCAAACTTTTCCGGGTCGCTGGTGGCAACGGTCAGCGCAATCCAGCAGTCGGGGTTCTCTGTGGGGGTGATCCGGTTGAGATCAAGCAGGAGGTTGAAGTTCACATCAAGAAACCTCGCAGTGTTTTCGGCCCGCTCAACATAGCGGCTCATCCAGAACAGTGATTCGGCAACGCGGCTTAACATAAGGCGGCATTCAGTTTTGTGTGCGTTTATTCGTCAACAACCCAGGTGTCTTTGCTGCCTCCGCCCTGTGAGGAGTTCACCACAAGAGAGCCCCGTTTCAGGGCAACTCTGGTAAGGCCACCAGGCACAATGGTTGTGGTTTTTCCGTTCAGGACATAGGGACGAAGGTCAATATGGCAGCCGTAAAGCTCCGAGTCGTTGAAGAGGCTGGGGTGACGCGACAGGGAGATGGTCGGCTGTGCTATGTAGTTGCGGGGGTTCTTGACAATCAGTTCGGCGAACCGCTCCTGTTCCTCGGTAGTTGATTCGGGCCCGATGAGCATTCCGTAACCGCCTGATTCATTTGCCGCTTTGACCACCAGTGTGTCAAGGTGTTCAAGAATATATTTCAGGTCAGACGGATTTCCCGGTAGCCAGGTTGGGACATTCTGCAGTATGGGATCTTCCCCGAGATAGTAGCGGATGATTTTGGGTACGAAGCTGTAGATGACCTTGTCGTCGGCAATGCCCGTTCCGATTGCATTTGCCAGAGTGACATTGCCCTTTCGATAGGCGTTGATGAGGCCGGCAACGCCGAGTTTTGAGTCGGGCCGGAACATCAGCGGGTCAATATAGTCATCGTCAATTCTGCGGTAGATGACATCGACCCGTTCCAGTCCTCTGGTGGTGCGGGCGTAGACCATGTTGTCGTTGACAACGAGATCTCGGCCTTCAGTGAGCTCAACACCCATCTGGCGGGCAAGGAAGCTGTGCTCGAAATAGGCTGAGTTGTAGATCCCGGGGGTCAGGACCACAACATTGGGGTTGGCTCGTCCCTGCGGGGCCACCTCCTGGAGAGTGCGGAGCAGCTCCTGAGGGTAGTTTTCAACAGGGCGGACCTTGTATTTCTCAAAAAGAACGGGAAAGGCCCGTTTCATTGCCTGCCTGTTCTGCAGCATATAGGAGACGCCGCTCGGCGTGCGCAGGTTGTCTTCCAGAACGAGATAGTTTCCTTCGCCATCGCGGATGATGTCGCTACCTGTGATATGGATATAAATTCCCCGTGGCGGTGTGACTCCGACGAATTCTCTCCTGAAATGGGGGCTTCCCAGAACAAGCTCCGGGGGGATGACCTTGTCGCGCAGGATTTTCTGGGTGTGGTATATGTCGTGCAGAAAGAGGTTGAGTGCCGTGATTCTCTGGGTGAGACCTTTTTCTATCAGCGCCCACTCTTCTGATGGCACCACTCTGGGAATGAGGTCGAAGGGGAACAGTCGCTCTATGCCCTCTTCAAGTCCATAGACGGTAAAGGTAATGCCCTGATTCCGGAAATAGATGTTGACCATCTCACGGCGGGCCTTGATGTCGTCAACGGAAAACTGCCCGAAGCGGCTGAGCAGTTTGTCGTAATGGGGGCGGGGGGAACCTTCCCCTGTCATGACTTCATCAAAAAAACGGCTCGCTTCAGGATGGTAGCCGTCAAAGAAACGCTTCATATCCGTCGTTTTACATATTGCCGGAAGGGGCTTTTATAGCCCTTCCGCTATATACCTTAATTTTTTATGGAAAAAAAGATTTAACGCCTAAAAAAGTTACATAATGGAAGAAAGGTGGTCGGGAGGTTGCAGGCACGGGGATTAGTTTTTATATATGTATAAGGATTCAGAACTCATCATTCAGAACTCAGAACTCAGCACTAATGAAAGTACTTGTTACCGGCGCTGCCGGTTTTATTGGCTCCAATGTTTCCCGCAGGCTTCTGGAGCGGGGCGACCGGGTGACGGGAATTGACAATATGAACGACTACTACGATGTGTCGCTCAAAGAGGCACGGCTTGAGAGGCTGACCGGGCAGGAGAACTTCCGGTTTGTGAAGATGGATCTGGCCGATCGCAAGGCTATGGAGGAGCTGTTTGCTGAAGGGGGGTTCGACCGTGTTGTCAATCTGGCGGCTCAGGCCGGTGTGCGGTATTCGCTCATCAACCCCCATTCATACATTGAGAGCAATATTCTCGGCTTTACCAACATTCTTGAGGGATGCCGCCACAACGGGGTGGAGCATCTGGTTTACGCCTCATCAAGCTCCGTGTATGGGGCCAATGAAACTATGCCGTTTTCCGTGCATGACAATGTTGATCATCCACTTTCCCTCTATGCTGCCAGCAAGAAAGCCAATGAGCTGATGGCACATACCTACAGCCACCTGTATCAGCTTCCGACCACAGGTCTTCGTTTCTTCACCGTCTACGGCCCCTGGGGACGGCCCGACATGGCGCTTTTCCTTTTCACCGATGCCATCATCAAGGGAAAGCCGATCAAGGTGTTCAACTACGGGAAGCACCGGAGGGACTTCACCTACATTGACGACATCGTTGAGGGGGTCATCCGCACACTTGATCATGTTGCAGAACCCAATCCTGATTGGTCAGGCCTGAAGCCTGATCCTGGTTCAAGCCGGGCCCCATGGAGAGTCTACAACATCGGCAACAGCAAACCGGTTGAGCTGATGGATTACATCGGCGCCCTTGAACGCGAGCTTGGAAAAACAGCCGAAAAAGAGTTTCTGCCGCTCCAGCCGGGCGATGTGCCAGATACCTACGCCGATGTGGAACAACTCATGGAGGATGTGCAGTACAAGCCCCAGACCTCCGTTGACGAAGGAATCAAGCGGTTTGTGGTCTGGTACCGGGAATACTACGGAATTCCCGCACCCTGAGCTTTCTGCATGGTTTCTGCCCCTGCATAGTCAATATACTGCCCGCTCCTGAACGGGAGCAGTTTCACTGTTCCGTCCGGGCTCTGTTTATTCAGCCAGGAGATGAACGGGCTTGTAAGCCATTCGTTGCGACTGCCTTTTCCTTCGTTGCGTTTGGAATTCAGCGCGATAAAGCGCCTGAAGAGTTCAGTCGTGAAGGCTGATTCATCCCCGTCCGGCGGGTAGGGTGCAATGCCGGGGCAGAGATTGCACTCTTTTTCGCTGTCGCTTACCTGGCAGAGAGTGTCGGGTTCAGTCAGGTAGCCACAATGGCTGCCTTTTGCTATTCTTGCCGCCACGGCCCAGGAATTTCCTCCGGCTGGTGCCAGTTGCTTGAATTGCGTTGGTTTATCGGTATTTTCCTGCCAGGCAGGGGGAGTTGAGCTGAGGAGGCTCGGGCAGTCACACTCTCCAACCGCCATCACAATCGGCATCGGCTTCACTGAAAGCGCCTCTCTGTAGGGCTGCATTCCCGGGGCTACGAGGGGAAAATACTGGTCAACCGGTGAGAGCTGCAGCAGTCCGACCGGTGAGGCCCTGTGTGCCGGCTCCCACTCTGAGAGGGGCTCCGATGAAACCGGCAGAAACTCCCGGTCATAAATGATAGGGTTGAAGGGCTTTCCGGTTTTTCCTCCAATCTTCTTCAGCTCATCAAAACCGCATGCTGCTGCCTGGGCGTGTGCTCCACCAACCGAGTGGCCGGCAAAAATAACCTTGTTGGATGTCATGAAACGGGATTTCCCGGGAAGGCTGCAGTCAAAAAACAACTGGTTCCTGCCGCACTCATCTTCCCGGTAAAACAAATCAGTTGCTCCGTATTTGATCAGATAGGATGCAGCAGCATAGGCCTCTTGGCCAACTCTCGGATTGCCGCCGATGTCAATCCCCGGGAGGCCCGTTCCCTGTGAGTGGGACGCACTGATGAACGCAATCGCCCAGTTGTTATCGGCAGCAGCACTGCTGTAATTGTAATAATACGAAGGGTTGATGCCGAAAAGAGGATTGTCGTTGAGGAAGGCACCGAGGATTTTTTTTGGGTAGTAAAGAAGGTCGTTCCCAATGAGAAATCCGTGGTTGAACATGACCAGACCCTCAGCCTGACGGTGTTTCGGGTAAAAGACCTCGACGACGACTTCAATGAAGAGGGGTATGCTCTTGTGGTACTGTACCCAGAGGTGAATGCGGTCAAAGCAGTAGCCGTTGATGCAGATGGGTTTCATTGTCTGTAAGGGTTTAGGGGTGGGACCGCCTATTATACAGACAATATATACTTTTGTGGTTTTTTATGTGCGTTATATATGCACGGTGTTTATTCTTTCCAGTCAATTTTGTCTGCCCCATCAGCAAGAGCTCTACTGTGGCTTCCTTCCCTGATGTAGACTTTTCTTATGCTCCCTTCAGTTCCGCAGCCAGCCTCAATGGGCTCTTTGCAGTGAACATGAGGTTTGGATGTGCTTTCGGGGACAATGATGACCAGCACCAGCCGCTTCCGGAAAATCTCCACATAGGCGCTGATGTCGGGAATCGGGTCGATGTGATGCCTGACGGCCTCATGGATGATTTCAAGCGCCTCTTTTTCGCTATGTATCCCTTTGATACTGCCATCGTCATCAACGCCAACCAGCATGGTGCCGCCAAGGGTGTTGGCGAAGGCGGCAATGGGTTTGGCCACTTTCGGAGGAGAATGCACCTTGAGCTTGAATTCAGTATAGAGACCTTCCCCTCTGGAAACAATATCAAGGAGGGGAGAAGCAGAAGCCGGCCGGCGGATGAAGTTCATGGTGTTCCTCCGTCTCAGGTTGACTGGAACTCCGTCCGGCGATGAATGCCTATACCGGAAGGCTTACTTTCATCATACACATGAAGGCCAATAAAAGCAAGAAGCAAGAGAGAAGTCACAGAAAAGACAAAAACCAGAAACCAGGGGACGTTGTTGAATAACTCAAATAAACTAGGGGACGTTGTTGAATAACGCAAATAGCAGACAGCAGCACATCAGCCGTCATGAATTCGCCCTGTTCAAGGCGCCCTCATCCGTAAATTGTTTCAGCATATGGCTGACGGCACTCGTCGTTACCCCGAGTTGACGCGCAGTTGCGGCCAGTGAGACGCCATACTCCCAGACAGCCTTTCTGGCCAATGCTTTTCTTAACAAGGGAAGTCCGCCGCTCCGACTTCCCGATTGCAGATATGCCATTGATATTCCCGCTTCAGCGCAAGCCTGCTTGACCGTTTCGTTCAAAAGCTCCTGAAGTTTTGTTTCCGGGGGTTGAACATCCGTCCGGTTTTCTGCCTCGTTCATGATTTCACGAACAAACTCATCGCCGCCCAGAATCCGCTCATCTCCCTGAGCCTGCTCCCCTCTCTTGCGTAGCGACAACACTTCCGACCATCCGCCCTGTGATCGCAACAAGCCGCCCCCCGAAAGCTCCTGCTCCCGGTCAATACCCAACTCCTGTTCAACAAATGCGAGATACGCTTTTCTGGCCGCCCCTTCAGTGTTCCCGAAAAAACGGAGCACATACTCCCGATCCATCCATTCATAAACAACCTCATTCATCATCACGGCATGCCCGCTCCATGGATAGAACGACAGCTCCTGAAGTGTTCCTGCCAGGCCAGCACGGAGAGGATTGAGATGGATGTATGCCACAAGCTTGTCGAAGTATGCATCCTCTTCGCAGATAATCGATTTGTAACGATTCTGGAACAGATAACCGACTCGATTGTGACGACGGTTGAAATACTGAGCATAGCCTGACAGCAACCTCCGCATGAAGGATGACAGGCCATCGGCACCGCTTTTCACCAGCGCATGGACATGATTGCTCATCAGGGCAAACGCATAAATGCCCGTCCCGGATGCCATGGCCAATCGGCCCATGCGTTCCAGAAACTCGGATCTGTCCGCCTCATCAAGAAAGATGGAACTGCGTTCTATCCCACGGATCATCACATGGTGGAATGTTCCCGGTGCATCAAGTCTCGGACCTCTTGGCATAGTAAATCAATTGTATTGCTATGTAAGCCGCGTCTTGTTTCCCCAATACATCAATATGCTTTTTATTCACGATATTCAACAACGTCCCCTAGTTTTTCTGGTTTGCAAGCAAAATACAGGGTAGAGAACGCGAAAAAGGGATCTATATGGTCGTACGGGTGAAACTGGCAGCAAAGATGCTGGTTATAGCCTGGACTTT
>JGI11705J14877_10001257_pt1 | contig 14603 bp, 16 predicted proteins | sample Etolaghawater15m_FD_14877 | JGI IMG/M metagenome (IMG submission 14877) | reverse complement strand
TGTTTTTAAATAGGCTTTCAATTCAACAAGTTCCTCTTGTTTATGCATTGCTTTTGGTTTTTCTACAGGTTCTACTTCGTGAATAGTCTGCGTTTGTTGAGCGATGAACCTTGCGTTTACAAGCTCTAAAATATTTTTTAGTTGAGTATCCTTATCGCTGTAAACTTGTTCTATTTTACTCATTTCATCTCTAAGCATCTGCTCTTTATCATCTATAAGTTTATCTATCTTGTTTTCAAGTTGTATTATTTTCTCTTTGAGTTGCTGGTTTTCGCGTTGATAGAGTCCAAGAACCATAGCTACTGTTGTCTTTGGTTTGGCAACTGCTTTAGTTGATGTAGGTTGTTGCAGAGTAGTCTCTTTTTTTTGTTGATGTATTTCTGTGAGTTTATCACTATCGAGAGAACTTCTTGTTACTATGATGTATGTAACACCATCTTCAATGATGTAGTTAAGTTTTTTTGAACGAAGCTTAGAATTTATCATCTCTTTAGACATTTTAAAATGTTTTGAGTACTCATCCAATGTAAGTCGCATTTGTTTTCCTTTATTTAGACATGATAGAGTTAAAATATATGTTTGGAGGGGTAATTATACCTGATTTTCGTAGCCAAACTAAGCACCCTTTTTTCTCTTTGTTGTGTTTATCGCGAAAAATATATGTCTCTGAGTGCTTAAACTCTCTTTCAATAAGAAGCTTATGAAAGTCTTTATGTCTTTGCAAGAAGCCCTTAAGTTCATTGAACGCAGAGTCTGAGATCATAACAGTTGATATGGTGAAGTTTTTAAACTCTTGGTATCTAGAGCAATCATTTAATCCATGTCCTATATAGTTAGAGTGTCCTAGTATGTCTGTAAATTCACTCACGGTTCCTGTATGAACAGCAATACGGACACCTTGAAAATAGGAAAATCTTTTAGAGATTTGATCAGAAAAGTGATTAAAACTCACACCTAATATCGCCCCATAGCCCCTTAGTCTTGGATTTAAGATACAAAAAAAGCCATCTCCTGTAGAGATAAACCCCACAATGAGTTTTGAGAGTGTCATATTTGAGTTTAAAAGCATTTTTTCTATCATTCTTTTATAGCTTTTTGTTAAAAAGTTTATGATTTCATATTGTTGAGAGTCTGTGAGCTTAGAGAAGTTGATAATGTCGATAAGCACGATATCTGTAAAAATTTCTTTTGTTTTCTCTTTAGTCATTTGGGCATTATACATAAAGTTCTTTTAAATGAATGCTTCACTATAATTACATAATTAAAATTTTAGGAAGTTCTCATGAGTAAAGGTATCTTAGATATAGTAAAAGCAGGTGTACTTTTTGGAGATGATGTACAAAAAGTTTATGCACATGCAAAAGAGGTTGGATTTGCCATTCCTGCGGTAAATGTTGTTAATAGTGACTCGGTAAATGGTGTTTTAGAGGCTGCTGCAAAAGTAAACTCACCAGTTATCATCCAGTTTAGTAATGGTGGAGCATCTTACTTTGCAGGAAAAGGACTCTCAAATGAGGGTGAAAACTCTGCTATAAAAGGTGCTATTGCTGGTGCAAAATATGTTCATGCAATGGCTGAAGCTTATGGTGTAGCTGTAATTCTTCATACAGATCATGCTGCAAAAAAACTTCTTCCTTGGATAGATGCACTCTTAGATGCTGGTGAGAAGCACTTTAAACATACTGGAAAACCACTCTTTTCGTCGCATATGTTAGATCTCTCAGAAGAGACACTTGAAGAGAATATAACAACATGTAAAAATTATTTAGAGCGTATGGCTAAAATTGGCATGAGTATAGAGATAGAGCTTGGTTGTACAGGTGGAGAAGAAGATGGTGTAGATAACACAGATATGGATAACTCACTCCTTTATACACAACCTGAAGATGTATGTCTTGCTTATGAGGTTTTAGGGGAAGTTTCACCTCACTTTACGATAGCAGCTTCATTTGGAAATGTTCATGGCGTTTATAAGCCTGGAAATGTGCAACTCACACCAAAAATCTTAGAAAACTCTCAAAAATACATCAATGAAAAACACAAAACAGAAGCTAAACCTGTAAACTTCGTTTTTCATGGTGGTTCAGGTTCACTTCCTTCTGAGATAAGTGAAGCTATCTCTTATGGTGTTATCAAAATGAACATTGATACAGATACTCAGTGGGCTACATGGGATGGAGTCCGTGCTTATGTTGCAAAAAACGAAGCATATCTACAAGGACAAATTGGTAATCCTGAGGGGGAAGATAAGCCAAACAAAAAATACTATGATCCAAGAAAATGGTTACGTGCAGGGCAAGAGACTCTTGTAAATCGTGTTGTAGTGGCGTTTAAAGACTTAAACGCCATGGATAGAAACTAGAAGAGTTTTATTTACTCTGCTAGTTTTGCAACAACAGCATCAATGCTGTCTTTAAAAAGAGTTGCTAAGAATGGCTCTACATCTTTAGAGTTATGTGAAGGTGAGATCCATTTTCCTGCTTTTTGAGTAAAGTTATACTTTGTAGTTGTAGCTCCTTTTTTTACTACAAGCTCTACGGCTAGTTCACCTTTAAGATTTTCATCAAAACTTTTATCTGTATGTATAAGTTCTAAGTTATTGATGTTTACTGTGATGACTTCTGTAGCATCATTCTGACTTACATTTGTGTTAAACTCTGAAATATTTAGAGCATAAAGAAGCGCATCTTTGTACTTTTTTTGAAAATCTTCATTGCTAAAAAAGCTAATCTTTTTTTTGCCATCTTCAAGTGCATAACCTATAGTCTGCTTGTTTGCTCTGTTGTCATTTACAGCTTGAACAAAGAGAGCTTTTTTATTTTTAGCTATTGGAGCATTGTAGTTAGCTTCATATGGCTGAAGTTTTATTGGCTCGTTTTTGTAACTACATGCTCCCATTATAAGAGCGATTGCGAGTAAGTATATTCCGTTTTTCATTTTATATGTTCCTTGTTTTCTGAAATTGTAACTTATTTATCTAAATGCAAGTATATACTTTGAATATCAGATGTATTTGTATGTTTTACATAGTAGCTAGAGAGTAGATGTTTGAGCCTGTTGAGGTTAAAACGCCAAAATAGCTGTGCATCAAAATCCTCATCTTTGCTTATAAATAAAAATAACTCTTCTTCATTAAGCAAACCTTTTTTTTGAGTGATAATTTTTAGCATAAGTTTTTCTAAGGCTTGAGTAGCCTCAAAAGTGGTGTCATCATCACTCAAGACCTTGTTAGGTAAAAATGCTTGAATCTTCCAGATACTTACACTAAGTAGAAGAATGAAAAAGAGTAGCATCCATGTTGATGCAGTAAGTTCAAAATCCATTTTTGCTCCAAAGAGTTGAAATCTGCAGGATTATATCATAACTATTTTGTTAAAATATCGCCATAAAATGAGTAGGAACAAGAATGGATGACAAAGTATTTACAAAGCCGATAAAAAAACAGTTTGAGTTTGATGAAGAGGTAGCAGCTGTTTTTGATGATATGCTTGAGAGAAGTGTGCCTTACTATAAAGAGTCACAAAAAATTACTCAGTTTTTTGCACTAAAACACTTAAGTGAGGGAGGTGTGCTCTACGATTTAGGTTGTTCAACTGCCTCTTTACTCTTAAATATTCATCGTGCTAAAGAGCTAAATGCTAAACTTGTGGGCTTAGACAACTCAGAGGCGATGCTTCAACAGGCTCGCCGAAAGTGTGAAGCTTATGGAGCAGACATAGAGGTGCTAAACGCAGATATACTAAACTATAAGTATGAAAATGCAGATGTCTTTATAAGTAACTACACTTTACAGTTTATCCGTCCACTTGTTCGTGAAGAATTAGTTAAAAAGATAGCACTCAGTCTTAAAAAAGAGGGTGTTTTTATCTTTAGTGAAAAAGTTATCTCTCACCACTCAAAACTCAACAAAGATCTCATAGAGTGTTACTATGATTTCAAAAAAACACAGGGTTACTCTGAGTATGAGATTATGCAAAAACGTGAGGCCTTAGAGAATGTTTTAGTGCCTTATAGTGAAGAAGAAAATATTACTATGGCAAAAAATGCAGGATTTTCTCACTGTGAAGTTTTACTGCGTTGGGCAAATTTTGCCACTTTTATTGCTATAAAGTAGTTGCTTTAAACAAGCCTACCAAACATTTCCTGTAGGCTCTGGCTCTTTTTTCTTAAAAACTTCTGCGGCTTGCTCATATGTAAAGATGTCGTCCTCTCCGCACTCTTTATGATAGTAGCCTTGATAGTCGTAGTACTCTTTACATTCACTATAGTATTTGGCTGAAACGCCATGCTTGTTCATACAAGCAGAAAACAAGATACTAAGAGCAATCAGTGAAAGGGTAATTTTAATCATTTTTATATCTTTTTATTATTTTGTTTGCTTTTAAAGTAGTTAGAAGCACTTCTCATGCCTAAACTTTAAAACTCTCTTTTGTTTTACAAAACTCTGTTAAAAAACACTCTTCGCATTTTGGGTTTTTTGCCTTGCAAATATAGCGACCAAAGAGAACCATCCCTTGATGTAGTGCATGAAGATTGTTTTTAAATTTCTTTACAAGTGTTGCTTCTGTTTTAAGGGCGGTTTTATCATCACTAAGACCAAGTCTGTGGGCAACACGAAAAACATGTGTATCAACAGCCATAAGGTTTGCACCTGTATACTCTATCATAACAACATTTGCAGTTTTTTGTCCTACTCCTGCAAGGGTTTGAAGCTCTTTTTCATCGAGTGGAATCTCGCCTCCATAAACATCTTCAACTCTTTGTGCCATTTTTACAATGTTTGTTGCTTTGTTATTAAAAAACGAACAACTGTTGATGAGAGATTTTAGTTCATTTATGTCTGCGTTTGCCAACTCTTTGGTGCTAGGATACTTTTCAAATAGAGCTGGAGTGAGAATGTTTACACGCTTATCTGTACACTGTGCTGAGAGAGCAACAGCCACTACTAGTTCGTAAGCATTTTTGTACGCAAGTTCTGTTACAGCATCATCATATCGCTCGATAAAACGCTGATGTATCTCTAAAATTTCTTTTTTTGTAGCTTTTTTCATAATAGGCATTTTACCAATATTTTGTGATAGAATCAAAGCAATAAACCTTAAAAAGAGGTAGATTATGGGTATTTTTTTACTATTTTAAAGGAGAGGGGTTCGTTGAAGCAAACTAAAGCTTCTATAAAACGATGGTGACTATAGTATTGGTTTTGGTGTCAAAGTTACTGGTGGAGGAATTGCAGAAGAACAGATTGCTNTCATTNCTAGAATAAAGTTAGTTGNGGTCTTAAACAGATATCTAAAAGTTCAANTTTAAAAATAGTTGTTTAATAACTATTAGTTAATTAAGATTAAACTTCTTTATGTATTAAAAACTAAGGAACTTTCACATGAAATTGACTACAAAACTTCTTTCTGCTCTACTGCTTGCGGGTGCTATGGCATCTGCACAAACACTTGTTACTGTAAATGGACAAGCAATCACTCAACAAGAGGTTGACACTGAACTTATGAATGCTACTCAAGGTAGATTTAACCAAGTTCCAGCAGATAAACAAGCTGAATTTAGACAGCAGGTTTTACAGCAACTTATAGGCAAAGAACTTATCTATGGAGATGCTAAAAAAACGGGTGTACTAAATTCAAGCGACTATAAAGAAGAGTATAAAAAACTTGAAGAGCGTATGAAAAAAGAGTTGGCTATTCAAGTATGGCAGAAAAAACTTCTTGATGATTTAAAAATTTCACAAAAAGAGTTGAAAAACTACTATGCTACAAACAAAGAAGAGTTTAATGAAAAAGAGACAGTCCATGCTCGTCATATCTTAGTAAAAACAGAGGATGAGGCAAAAGCGATTATTGCTCAACTTAAGTCTTTGAGTGGTGAGAAACTAAAAGCAAAGTTTATAGAACTTGCAAAAGAAAAATCGACTGGACCTAGTGGACCAAAAGGTGGAGATTTAGGTTACTTCGCACAGGGACAAATGGTGCCTGCGTTTAATGACAAAGTCTTTAGTATGAAAGAGGGAACTATTACTCTATCTCCAGTTCAAACACAGTTCGGTTCACATGTCATCTACTTAGAAGATAAAAAAAGTGCTACTACAAGAAAGTTTGATGAGGTAAAAGCATTTATTGAACAGCGTTTGAAAATGGAAAAATTTAAAACTGCTATGAAAAATAAAATGGATGCTCTTCAAGAAAAAGCTACAATCAAATAGTAAAATATGAACACCTCTGTTATCTCTAAAATCTCTTTAGAGGGCAGAGAGTTTTTTATAAAACGCGATGACCTCATTGACCCACATTTAGCTGGAAATAAATATAGAAAACTTTACACTCTTGTCCAAACTCCAAAAGAAAAACTAGATAAACTCATCTCCTATGGTGGTACACAGTCAAATGCCATGTTAGCAATAGCTGCACTAGCAAATAAAAAAGGCTGGGAGTTTACATACTACACAAAGCCCCTCAGTACTACTCAAAAAGAGTCTAAAGAGGGAAACTATGCCGAGTCTTTAAAGCTTGGGATGAAACACATCGAGGTTGATGAACTACTCTATAGAGATACTATAGCATCCTTAAGTATATTTAAAGAGCAGAGAAGTTTTCTTGTTGAGCAGGGTGGTGCTGTTGATGAAGCACGAGAGGGTTTAGAGCTCTTAGCTAAGGAGATAAAAGAACAAGTGCTTATGGATAAAACTCTTACATTTAAGTCCCTAGCTACTCCCTCGGGAACAGGTACAACAGCTCTTTTTTTAGCCTTGGCACTTCCTGAGTATAGAGTTTATACAACTCCTTGTGTTGGTGATACATCATACTTAAAAGAGCAGATGGAAGCCTTGTCTGCAATACCCAAAAACCTTATCATACTAGAGCCATCAAAAAAATACCATTTCGCAAAACCCTATAGAGAATTTTATGAGATACATAAGAATCTATTTGAATCTGGAGTTGAGTTTGACTTGCTCTATGCCCCAGCGATGTGGTTAGCACTACAAGAACAAACACAGGAGTCTATTTTGTATATTCATAGTGGTGGAGTGAGTGGAAACAAGAGTATGAAAGAGCGCTACTTCAAGAAGTTTAAAGTAGCTAAGTAAAATTTTTTAAAGGTGGTTTTTAGTCTATAAAAGTCACAGACTCTTCAAGTGTTACCTTCTCTGGTTGATAGCTATTGATTTTAGCACTTTTATCTTCGTAGCCTAAAACAACACTATATAGAAGTGCTTGATTCTCTGGAATATCTAAAACGCGAGCAACAACTTTTCCAAATTCTGTTGTAGAACCTTGAGGACAGCTATCTATGCCAAACTCTTGAGCTGCAAGCATTATACTTTGCATATAAGCACCACAATCAATAAGAGCACCTTGAGCACCGTCGATATTTGCCTTATCATCGATATTTGCCTTATCTGTAAATACGAAGATTACTGTGCTAGCTCCAAACCATCTAAAGTTATCGTGCCACATTTTGATTCTAGTATCGTTGTCTTTTCTATCTACTTCCATAAGTTTGTAAAGACCAGCACCTGTTACAATACGGCGTTTTTTATATGGATTTACCCAGTTAAGAGGATAGTACTGAATAAACTGATCATTTTCTACACCATCATTCATAGTAGAGATGATAGTATCACCAATATTTTTTAAAACATCTTCGTTAGAGATAGCATATGTAATCCACGGTTGCATATTTGCACCACTCGGTGTCATTCCAGCAGCTTGGAGTATCTTGCTAAGTGTCTCTTTTGGTATCTTTTCATCTGTGTAAGCTCTTTTTGATGAGCGGTTTTCTAAGGCTTGTAAAACTGTTGGCATAAACTATCCTGGTAAATATTTGTGAAATTATACAATAAAAGAAATTAGATTATCTTAAAAACAGACTTTACTAATATTGTTTAGATAACTTGACAAAGGTTGACTCAAGTTGATATAATTGTACTGAAATAAAAACAATTACTCTTAAGGAGAACAAAATGAGCAACAATATATTTGAAAAACTGACACATAACATGACACAACTAGTTGAGAGTGCACTCTCGTTAGCACTTCACTCTAAAAATCAAGAGGTGCAATCAGAGCATATGCTCTGGGCACTTCTTACAAATAGCGACTCTGTACTCAATCAAATGTTTAACAAGATGAACATAGATAAGGTGGCAATGGAGTTAGATATAAAAAGCATAACTCAAAAGTTACCGACATCTTCAAACATTTCAAAAGAGAATATGAGACTCTCAAAAGCTCTTGTTCAGACACTTGAAAATGGTGTAGGACTTATGACTCAAAATGGCGATAATTATCTTGCAGTAGATACATATCTTTTAGCAAACCTTCAAAAAGAGCCCTTTGCAAGCATACTCTCAAAGTACATCAATGTAAGTGAATTGGCAAAAAACCTTGAAGCAGCACGTGGTGGTGCAAAGATAGACTCACAGAGTGCAGATGAAACACTAGACTCTTTAGCAAAGTATGGAATAGATCTTACAAAAGAGGCCGCAGAGGGAAATCTCTCTCCGGTTATAGGACGCGATGAAGAGATAACACGCATGATGCAGATTTTGATTCGTAAAACTAAAAACAATCCTATGCTTTTAGGAGAACCAGGTGTAGGTAAAACAGCTCTTGTTGAGGGACTCGCTCAGAGAATTCAGAGTAAAAATGTTCCAACTTCACTGCAAAATAAAAAAGTGATAGCACTTGATATGAGTGCTCTTATTGCTGGAGCTAAGTATAGAGGAGAGTTTGAGGACAGACTCAAAGCTGTTATAGATGAAGTGAAACAGAGTGGAAATATTATTCTTTTTATAGATGAAATACACACTATTGTTGGAGCAGGAGCGAGTGAGGGAAGCATGGATGCGGCAAATATCTTAAAGCCAGCTCTGGCACGTGGAGAACTTCACACTATTGGGGCAACGACACTTAAAGAGTATAGAAAGTACTTTGAAAAAGATGCAGCACTACAGCGTCGTTTCTTACCAATAAACTTGGATGAGCCAAGTGTAAATCAAGCACTCCAAATTCTTCGTGGAATCAAAGAGCGCTTAGAAGCACACCATAATGTGACTATAGTTGATAGTGCTTTAGTCGCTGCTGCAAAACTTTCAGATAGATATATAGCCGATAGATTTTTACCAGATAAAGCGATAGACCTTATAGATGAGGCTGCAGCTGAGCTAAAAATGCAGATAGAGTCTGAGCCAAACCAACTGAGTGCTTCTAAGCGTAAAAAATCAGACTTGATGGTAGAAAAAGAGGCCTTAAAAATGGAGAAAACGCCATCAAATGAGAAGCGTTTAGTAGAGATAGAAAAAGAGCTTGCAGACGTAGAAGAGGAGGTGCGAAATCTTGAGACACAGTTTAAGAGTGAAAAAGAGGTCTTTGAGAGAATTTCTAAAATAAAAGGCGAGATAGATACAAAACGCCGTGAAGCAGAACAGGCAAAATCAAACTCTGACTTTAACAAAGCCGCAGAGATTGAGTATGGGACTATTCCAAAACTAGTAGAGGAAGAGAAAAGCCTAAACAAACAGTGGGATACTATGCAAGCTGAGGGAACACTTCTCAAAAACAGTGTTGATGAAGCATCTATAGCATCTATAGTTTCGCGTTGGACAAACATACCAGTAAACAAAATGCTTCAAACCGAGCAGACAAAAATTTTACATGTTGAAGATGAGTTGAACAAAACAGTAATTGGTCAAGAAAAGGCAACACATGCAGTAGCTCGTGCTATCAAACGCAACAAAGCTGGACTTAGCAGTGCAAATGCACCTATTGGAAGTTTTCTCTTTTTAGGTCCAACAGGAGTAGGTAAGACACAAACAGCTAAAACATTAGCTAAGTTTTTGTTTGATAGTCAAGAGGCGATGATTCGTATAGATATGAGTGAGTACATGGAAAAGCATGCAGTCTCGCGTTTAGTCGGTGCTGCACCTGGATATGTAGGCTATGAAGAGGGTGGTCAGCTTACAGAAGCGGTAAGAAGAAAACCTTACTCGGTAATACTCTTTGATGAAGTTGAAAAAGCACACCCAGATGTTTTTAATATGCTTTTGCAAGTTTTAGATGATGGGCGTTTAACAGATAACAAAGGTGTGACAGTTGATTTTTCAAACACTATTATCATCTTAACATCAAACATTGCAAGTGATAAAATTATTAACAATGCAAAAAGCCCTGAGCTTGATGCAATGGTTATGACTGAGTTGAAGTTGGCGTTTAAGCCAGAGTTTTTAAATAGACTTGATGATGTTGTAATTTTTAATGCACTTGGTCAAGCACAGATAAAAGGAATCGTCGATATTTTCTTTGGAGACATTGTTGACAAAGTCAAAGAGAGAGACATTACACTGCGTTTAAGCGAAGAAGCGAAGTCGTATATAGCTGAGGCTGGGTTTGATCCCGTTTATGGTGCTAGACCACTTAAGCGTGCTTTGTATGAGATAGTAGAGGATAGATTAGCGGATCTCATTTTAGAAGGGCGTGTCGTAGAGGGAACATCTGTAGACTTTAATATAGTCAATGGTGAGATAGAGGTGAAACTCTCTTAAAAATCANCTTAACCACCCTTTAAGTAAAGTTTTTGTAGAATTTCGCTCTTAAATTATATAAGGATATGTCGAATGAAAAGAACATACCAACCCCATAGTACTCCGAGAAAAAGAACTCACGGTTTTAGAGCACGTATGGCTACTAAAAATGGTCGTAGAATAATTAACCGTCGTAGAGCTAAAGGTCGTAAAAGATTGACAGTTTAGGCGGATTTAACACACTCAAGCTTCATAAAGAGTTTCAGTATGTTTATAACAAAGGAAAAAATCAACACTCAAATAGTGTTGTTCTTTTTTTTCTTCCCCAAAATGGAGTTCAAAAAGTAGGATTTACCGCAACAAAAAAGCTAGGAAATGCAGTTAAACGCAACCGAGCTAAACGTAGAATGCGGGCTATCTTTTGTGAACACTCCACTTCCCTCAAAAATGGTTCTTATGTATTTGTCGCAAAAGTTGGTCTTTTTGACACTACATATGAAAGATTGCAACAGGATTTCAAAAAAGTACTTAAAAATGCGAAAACTTTTACTTAAACTTTTATGGTTATACCAAAGGTTTTTTACTCTAATTGGTTTTGGTTCATGCCGTTACTATCCCTCTTGTAGCGAATTTGCACGACTAAATTTTAAAAATAATTCAATTTCAAGTGCTTTTTACCACTCTTTTACTAGAATACTGCGATGTAATCAATTTTTTGATGGCGGAATAGAGTATCCACTCTTGGAAAAACTCTCTCTTAAGCCAAAAGATTTAAAACTTGATACTATACAATACTGGTTGGTTCCAAATAAAAAGAACCAGCATTACATTATAAAAAATTTTTCATATAAAGGGTAATTTGTGCTAGACAAAATGTCACCAAATCAAAGATTAATCATAGCCGTACTGCTATCTATCGTTTTTTTCACAGCTTATACAGCTATATTTCCACCGGTTCAACCTGAGGCGAACAAAGATGTTCAAACGCCAACACTAAAAACAGAGACAACTCCTAAACTTAATGATGCTCCAAAAGTAGAAGATGTTGCAGGTCATGCTATACCAGCAGATGAAAAAGTTTCACAAGAGACAAATAGTATCGCTGTTGTAAAAAGTAAAAACTTTATCTTAAAAATAGATTCATCTTGGGCGTATTGCTTCAAAAGAGTTACTTCAAGAGAAGTTTCGTGGAGACAACAACAAACACGCACAGCTTATTCCTGCGTTTGGGGCTAAGCCACTCTATCTAAGATTTGTTGATGCAGATCTAAACAAAGAGGCATCTTTAACGAACTATACGGCTTCTGTTTCTGAACTTAATGTTGATGGCTCACCAAAGAGTGTTACACTTACACAAAAACTCTCTGCTTTAGAGATAAATAAGAAAATCACATTTTATGATGATGGACACTATGATGTAGATATTAAACTCTCTGATGATAAAAGATACTATGTTTATTTAGGTCAACGTCCAAAAATCAACTCAAATGAGCAGATGATGACTGTAGTTGGGGCAATGGTTTATACTGATGATGATTTAGTAACTATAGTCGAAGATGGTGATTCTGAGGGTAGAAAAACTTTTACAGGTGTAGAGCTTATCTCTGCGTTTGATCAGTATAATGCAAGTATTATGTACGGATTTACAAAAGATACAAACATAGTTGTTCAACCAAGTAGTGAGCGCGATAGTGATGGAGACTTAGCTAAAAATCCAAATGTATCTTTTGAGGGAATGCAAAGCATTAGTTTTAATGGCTATATTGGTCAAAAAGATTATAAAACGTTAGATGCTATCAATCCAATACTTACAAACGCTATAGAGTATGGCTGGTTTACTTTTGCATCGCAGCCGCTTTTTGAACTTCTTTTATGGCTACATGGTATTTTTGGAAACTGGGGTTGGGCTATTATTGCACTCACTTTTATTATTAGGATCATACTTTACCCTTTAACCTACAAGGGTATGGTCTCTATGCAAAAGATAAAAGAGCTTGCTCCTAAACTTAAAGAGATAAAAGAGAAGCACTCAAAAGATCCACAACGTATGAATGCAGCAACTATGGATATGTACAAAAAACATGGTGCGAATCCACTTGGTGGGTGTCTTCCTATGCTTTTACAGATTCCTGTATTTTTTGCAATCTATCGTGTTTTACTCAATGCTCCAGAGCTGCAAGGTGCACCATGGATGTTGTGGGTTACAGACCTCTCACGCATGGACCCTTACTATGTTTTACCGATTTTGATGGGTGCTTCAATGTACTTACAGCAACGTATGACACCAAACAATTTTACTGATCCACTTCAAGAGAAGATTTTTAAGTACCTTCCAGTGATTTTTACATTTTTCTTTGTAACTTTCCCATCAGGTTTAGTTCTTTACTGGTTTGTGAACAATCTCTTCTCAATAGCACAACAGTTTATTGTAAATCAGCAGTTTGCAAATGCTAAAGACGCTAAAGCGACTTTAGAGAACACGAACGAGAAGTAGCTATGATTAAGATCGAGGCGATAACTTTAGAAGAGGCATATACAAATGCTGCTAAGACTCTAGAGTGCTCGGTATCTCAGCTAAAAGTTGAAGTTGTTCAAGTTCCAAGAAGTGGTCTTTTTGGTCTGTTTAAAAAGAGTGCTATTATTGTCGCTACAACAGAGAANGTCACCTCAAAAGAGGAAGAGAAAACTTCTAAAGAAGTTACACAAGAGAAGAGTGAACCTACTCTNAAAAATGAACCTCCACNTAAAAAAGAGGAACACTCTCATCGTATTCTTAATGANACGATAATGCCAGCATCTTTTGTAAGTGATCAAGATGATGAAGATGATGATCTTGGAAGTGGNCTTGACTATACTGCAGATTATGATGATGAGTTTGATGAGGGCTTTGAAGAAGAAAATACTCCGACGAGAGACTTAAATNCTCTTGCTAAAGAGGTGGATGAAAANATAAATGCTCTTTTTGATTTAACTTGNTTTAGCATAGATAAAATAGAAGTGAGTGTTTATGATCAAGAGACACTTTTAGTAGAGTTTAAAGGTGAGGATGCCGCACTTCTCATTGGAAAAGAGGGGTATAGATACAAAGCACTTTCATATATGATTTTTAACTGGTTTAACTCTCAGTATGACATTCAACTGCGTTTAGAGATAGCAGAATTTTTGAAAAATCAAGAAGAATCAGTAGCGCGTTATCTTACAAATGTTTATGATAATATAGAGAGAGATGGACGGGCTCAGACAAAAATTCTTGATGGCGTTTTAGTGCAAATCGCTCTTAAAGAACTCCGTGAACGCTATCCTGATAAATATGTAGTTATCCGTTCAACAAAAGATGGACTGAAGTACATAATTGTTAACGATTATCACAATAACTAAAAATGTATGATGACACTATAACAGCCATAGCAACCGCTAATGGTATTGGCTCTATCTCTATCATTCGCATAAGCGGTGATAGAGCCTTAGAGATTGCAAAAGTACTCTCCAAACAAGAAAACTTCAAAACAAGATATGCAACTCTTACAAATATCTATAATGCAGATGATGAGCTTATAGATGAATCAATAGTGCTTTACTTTCAAGCTCCTTTTTCTTTTACAGCTGAAGATGTTATAGAGATACAGTGTCATGGTGGCTTTATAGTTGCTCAGAGCATTTTAAAAGCAGTGTTAAAAGCTGGGGCAAGACTTGCAAACGCAGGTGAATTTTCAAAGCGTGCGTTTTTTAATGGCCGTATAGATTTGAGTGAGGCAGAAGCTATTTCACAGCTTATAGAAGCAAAAAGCGAGGATGCAGCTAAGATTCTTGCACTTCAGATGAAAGGCTCACTCAAAGAGTTTATAGAGTCTGTGCGTGATGAGATTATTCATATACTTGCCTATTCTGAAGTGACTATAGATTATGCTGAAGAGGATTTACCTGAGGATTTGGTTGAACAGATTCAGAGTAAACTTGACGAGCTAAAAAAGCTTCTCTTAAAAACACTCCAAGCTTCAAAATCTCGTGAGGGACTTATGCAAGGTTTTCGTGTGGCAATCATAGGAAAACCAAATGTTGGAAAAAGCTCACT
>JGI11705J14877_10001256_pt1 | contig 14606 bp, 16 predicted proteins | sample Etolaghawater15m_FD_14877 | JGI IMG/M metagenome (IMG submission 14877) | reverse complement strand
ATAGAGTATGCTGTAATTTTTATAGCTTTTACAAGTTTTACCTTTAGCTCATCTAGACTCAGCTCTTGTACCTTTTTCTTGGCACTAACTTTTTTACTCAAAGCATCACGTTTTCCAAAGTAAGAAATTTTTTGTTGCAAGTTAACTGATGAAGTCTGCATAGGCTCACGCGTTCTATCTGTGATGTCATCAAACTGAATGTCATTTACACTCAAAGAGATTATGGGATCTGCAAAGTTTTGTGTCATCTCTATCTCATCATCAATAGCACTTACTCTTTGCTCTATAGTTTTAAGAGAGAGATGGTTGTTTTTTGCATGCTCTATAAGCGTTTCAAGCTCCACAGAAAAAAGAAAAATTGGAAAACTAAGCATCAGTATCAGTTTCATAGTGACTACCTTATAAATTATTTTTTAGAGAACTTGCCCCCTTATATGTTTATAGAGGTTTTTACTCTAACTTTTTTGCCAGTTGCAGGAGTTATAAAAATATGCACCTGCCATGTCCCACTCATAGAGAAGTTTACATCTGTAGTGAACTTTCCATCACCTAAACTTTTTACCTCGCTTTGACTCTCCATATATGGCATACCAGGCATTGCAGGCATAAAGACTTTAATCTCCACTTGAGAATCCTTATAGTTTTTATGAACTACTTCGAGATTAAGTGTATTGTCTCCAGTTGTTAGAGGTTTGTCTGAACTTATTAAAACTTCTGTAGCATGTGATTTTGCAACTTTCTCAAAAGCAGCAGCTTGAAGTAAACTTGTTCCTAGTAAAGCTATTACTAGCACTTTTATAAATGTTTTCATTTGTGAATCCTTTATTTTTAATATCTCCAATTATATTGATTGTTTGTGTGATGTTTGTGAGATATAATACTTCTAGTTAACGAGTTTTTTCAAAGAAGCAGATAAAAAAGGTTGTAGTTTATGAAGATATTATTGCTAGAAGATGACACTGTTCTTGCAAATATTTTAATAGATTATCTTCAAGAAGAGCATGAAGTTATGCATGCATATACTATGAAAGATGTTTTGAATTTCCTTGAAAAACAGAGTTTTGATGTTTATGTGTTTGATATTAATGTTTCTGATGGGGATGGAATCTCCCTATTAAAAGAGCTCCGTAGTTTCTCAGACACAACGCCAACCATATTTATCACAGCATTCCATGATACAAAGTACCTCAAACTAGCTTTTGAGTCAGGTGCGAATGATTTTATTAAAAAGCCTTTTGATTTAGAAGAGTTAGGACAACGTTTAGAAAATATCAAAAGGCATTTTGGGCTTGGCTTGATGATTCAACTCACCAGTTCAGTCGAGTTTAACACACAAACCCATCTGCTAATTTCACAGCAAATGCAGCAAACTCTTCGTCCAAAAGAGAGTGCTTGTCTGCAGTATCTTTATCAAAATCGGCATCGCGTAGTGAGCACGGATGAACTCTTACAAAATATTTGGAATTATGAAGATATGCCATCGGATGATGCTATTAGAACTATCATAAAAGAGTTACGTAAGCTACTCGGAAAAGAGCATATCGTAAACGTACGCGGTGTGGGGTATAGATTTGAATAACATAGAAAAAAAATCGTTTTACTCTTTTTTACTCCTTTATTTGAGCTCCTCTTTTGTATTTGTACTTCTTTCAGGATTTTGGTATTACTCGGCACAAAAAAACTCTTTAGAGAGTATGACTTATTATAAATTACAACATTATGCTGATAATATTTCTGGACTTGTGATAAATGCACATATGCTTGATAAAAAACTCACTCTTCCAAAGCTTGAAGAGGGCTATTCATACAAGCTTATACGAGTAGATGACAAAGATAATTATGAGCTTGGATATTATGAAAAAGAGGCTCAAAAAATTTTAGTCTCTTCATCAACACAAGAGCACTTGATGATAAAATATGTAGTGGTCTCTACAAATACCTATCAACAAAATCTTAAAACCTTACAAAGAGATGTAATTACGATAATAGTATCTGTCTTTATACTCATTATTTTTATTTCATGGTTCTTATCTAAACTTTTTATGCGTCCAATACATGAGAAGATGAATCAGATTGAGCAATTTATTCAAGATATCTCTCATGAGTTAAACACCCCTATAACAGCTTTGAGCATGAGTGCTAAACGTGCACTTCAAAAAAAAGTATATGACCCAAAAATTTTGCTTAATATATCTATTAGCACCAAGCAACTCTACCGCATATATAAATCTCTTGCATATTTAAACTTCTCCTCACAAGAGCAAGTTAGCTCAAAACTTGAAATAAAGCCTCTATTGGAACAAACGATACAGTATTATAAAGAGCTCTTAGAGGCAAAAAATATAAATGTACTTACAGAACTTCAAGATGCAAATATCGTCGCTGTAGAGTCAAGAATAGAGCTGTTGTTTTCAAACCTATTAGCTAATGCTATAAAATATTCAATGCCAAATACACAAATAACAATAAAGCTAAAAGAGAACTTTTTTAGTATAGAGGATCAAGGTATAGGCATAGAGTCTCAAAAAATTGATGAGATTTTTAAGCTCTATGAGAGAAACTCTGCATTAGCAGGTGGATTTGGTATTGGTCTTAACATCGTCAAAAAGATTTGTAATGAATTTAGAATAGCTATAGAGGTAAAGTCAAAAATAGACGAAGGAAGTTGTTTTATTCTTAAATGGTAGATAATCATAATACCCTTTATTTTTGGAGCAAGTTTTAGTAACAAAATAGTTGTTCCAAATAGACCTGAATTGTTGAACATGCTCCAGAAGGTACACATTTTTGAACTTTTAGTTTGTAAGAATTGTTCTTGTTTGATGAAAGAAGGGAGATATATAAATTGCATTTTTTGAAATTCTAATTGAGAATAGACATTGAGGGGATGAGAAGTAGTAACTAAAAAGGGGATGTAATGTTCTACATCCCATCCCTGATGAAAATTAAAGAACTTCTAAAGCAACAGAAGTTTTAATAGAGCTTTCTAACTCTTCAAGTTCATTTGTAAGAGATTTTTTACTGTAATATTTAGACATATATTTTTCTGACTCATCAGCAAGTTTAACTGTATAAGAGTTATTACTAAGTTTGATGTTTGCAACAGCTTCTTTGCTTACTGCGACTTTATTCCAAATTCTACCGCGTGTATTTTTCGCAGTCTCTTTAAACTCAATGTTTTTCTTTAGAGTGATCAGTTGACCGCTTGCAAATACTAACCAGCCATTCTCTTCTGCCGCTGCTATAACTGCATTTTTAATGTTGTCTGCACCGATTTGTGTTTTAAACTGTACTGGCACAGCAACATTTGTATCTGTAGTACTTTGTGCATAACCTGAAACCGTTAAAGTAGTTGTCATTAATAGAGCCGCTAAAATTTTTGTAGTGTTAATTGTTTTCATAATTTTTTCCTTAAATGTACCACATTGGGTATGAGTAATATTTTTATTTTTGTATAGTTTTTTTGTAAGTGAGAAAATTATGCTGCTAGCGGAGGACGGAAAATATCTTTTTCAAGATAGAAGTCAATGAAATCAATTTTTGATGTAGGAGTATTCTTTATAACTAGATAGTGACTTTGAAGACTGTTTTGTAAATAATCATCGACTATAAGCTCTGCCTTTGATTCATCATACTCAACAACAAACTCTACTGCTACTTCATGTTCAGTTGAAGCATGTGCATTAACATCTATAATAGAGACATACACACCTATTAGCAATAGTGCCGACATAAGAGTTTTCAAAAATTTTTTCATGGCAAAAGTTTGACATTATAAGGTAAACAAATTGTAAATAATATAATTACTTATAATCTAGGCATAAAATGTATGATTTTTAACCAGTGACTAAAAACCTACTCTCCATTCAAGACCTAACTCACATCAGTATGCGGTAGTTTGTGCCTCATGCACACCCTCTAATTCAGGTTGTGTACCAAAAAGGACACTTTCTGTAACAAGTTACAGATTCTGCGATTTAAGCTCAAAGTACCTTTCTATCTTGACATATATCAATACTAAAAAAAAAGAAAGCTTGTAAACTTTTCCCATAAATTATTTATCAAAGGAAAATTATGAGTATGTTTTGTTATCAATGTGAAATGAGTATGCCTAATGGCTGTGGATCAAGTGGTGTTTCTACAGGAACTTGTGGTAAAGATGAGAACCTTGCTCGTCTCCAAGATATAATGATATTTGGCTTAAAGGGTTTGAGTGCATATAGAGAACACCTCAATGAGTTAAAGCCCCAAGAAACAAAAAATGTTGATGATGTTATGAGTGAAACACTATATTTTACACTAACAAATGTAAATTTTAATTTCAATAATCATATAACTCAACTTATGAAGGTTGGTTCAGCTGGTGTAGAGGTAATGGATAAACTCTCAAATGCACATACAGGAAAGTTTGGAATCCCTACACCAGTTGTTGTTTCTCAAAACAATGTTGAAGGAAAAGCTATTCTTGTTAGTGGCCATAATCTTGAGATGATGGAGCATCTTTTAGAAGCAACAAAAGATAAAGGTATAAATGTATACACACATTCCGAAATGCTTCCAGCACATGGGTATCCTGAACTGAAAAAATATCCGCATCTCAAAGGAAATGTTGGGAAAGCATGGTTTGACCAAGTGGAACTTATGAAGAGATTTAAAGGAACTTTTGTAGTCAATACGAATTGTATTATACCCCCTAAAAAAGATGCTAATTATGTAGATAGAATTTTTACCTACAAGATTGTTGGTGTTGAGGGAAGTACTCCTATTGTAGATGGTAATTTTGATGAACTAATAGAAAAAACCTTACAGTGCGAGGATACAAACATGAATGACAATCTCACACTTGTTACAGGACACCATTATAAAACAATCCTTACTCTGGCTCCTCAGATTCTAGATGCTATTCAAACTGGAAAAATCAGACAATTTTTTGTTATAGCTGGGTGTGATGCCCCAGGAAAAGCTGGTAACTATTATAGAGAGATGGCAGAAAGTCTTCCTAAAGATTGTGTTATTATCACTTCAAGTTGTGGAAAGTTCCGTTTCAATGATATTGATTTTGGAAATGTTCCAGGAACAGAGATACCTCGATATTTAGATTTGGGGCAATGTAATGACTCAAACGGTGCAGTTGAAATTGCTAAAGCTGTGAGTGAAGCACTCAATACACCCATTAATGACCTTCCTATATCAATAGTTCTTTCTTGGATGGAGCAAAAGGCTGTTATCATTCTTCTAGCACTGTTTAGTTTAGGCATACAAGATATTTATCTTGGACCAAAACCTCCACAGTTCGTAAATGAAGATATATTTAACTTTTTAGCTGAGCATTTCAATCTACATCTTACTGGGAATGCTCAAGAGGATCTAGAGAAATTACTCATCGAAAAAGTAGCTTAACTTACTTTTTGATTTTTATCGTGATAGTAATTTTAAAATCAAATTAGGAGAAATATTTACATGTCTTTACTAAAAAAAGAACAACTGCCACAAGTGACAATGGAGTTCATGAATGAAGTGCATGAGAAAGATCTAAAGATTATCAATGAGCTCTATGATTTAGTGCTATTCTATGAAAAAGAGAAATTAGAAGAAAATAGAGAAGCTCTTGAGAAAAAGTACCAAGAGTGGTTTGAACATACTATTAAGCATTTTAAAGGCGAAGAGGATAAGATGCTCGAACTTAAGTTTCCTCCTTATCCTATGCATAAAGGTGAACATGAAAATGCTCTTCATAGAATGGATGAGATATTTCGCTCATTTAAGGAAACGCAAGATATTGATTTTTTGAAGAACTACCTCTCAAAAGAACTTCCTAGCTGGTTACTGAACCATATACAGACTATGGATGCAGTCACTGCACAGTTTTTCAAGACTGGTATGAGTCCTTGTTCGGTCAATTAACTATGAGATACCCTGACTTTTACAAAAGTATTCCAACTATAACAATGTATGATCCGCTTGCATCTATGTTAGGAGCTATTACTGATGGTTTAATAACATATAGCTATTTAGATGCAGTAAAGCTAACAGGGCATTCTTGTCCTACGGTTTCAAGTGCATATCTTATAGCTTACAAAGGGATAAGAGAGCTTTATCCAGATAATGAGTATCCTGTGCGAGGAAATATAGAAGTGATAGTGAGAGATGAAAAAAGCGAGGGAGTAACTGGTGTAATTAGTTCTGTCCTATCTATGCTCCTAGGAGCTTCTGACGAGGGTGGTTTTAATGGAATTAAAAATTATTTTAGTCGAAAGAATCTTCTTGTTTTTAATGCAGATATACCTTCTATGGTTTGCTTAAGAAGAAAAGATACACAAAAGCAAGTACTTATAAACATTAATCTATCTGTACTTAAACTTAAGCAGGTAGAGCCGAGACTAATTCAGAAAATACTCTCTAAAACTGCAACCAAAGATGAAATAAATACCTTTGAACAATTATGGCAAGGGAATGTACATACTATTTTTAAAAACAAAGATATTTCAGGTCTAATAGAGATAACTTCTTAGGTAATGTTTTAGATTAGGTTTAAGTATTAGAAAAATAATTTAGTTCATTATAGCCTGCAAATTATAATAGTATATACTATGCTAAGGTAGTATATACTATTATAACAAATTAAATAAATCCAACTGAAAAAAAGGAACTCATTATGTTTACAAAAACTCTCTCATTTCTTCTATCTGCAGGTGCACTTTTTGCCCAAAACATAGATGGATATAAAGTCTACCAAGAAAAATGTTCTTCATGTCATGTTGAAGTGATGTCAAAAACAGATGCTTTAAAACATTTTAAAGATCTCAAAGCACCCCCTATGGTTGAAGTTTCAGGCCGTCTTAAAGAGAACATTCAAACAGCTGATGATGAAGATGATGTGAACCGTTATCTTTTTATACTTTTTGTAAAAGATTACATAGTCAATCCAAAACTTGACAACTCTATGTGTAACACTGGTGCGATAGAAAACTTTGGAACTATGCCTTCACTCAAAGGCAAGATAAATGAAGAAGAAAAACAAGCTGTTGCAGAGTGGCTTTATGATAGATATGAGGGTGTAGAGTTTGAGTAGGATTTCATAGGAGTACTTATGCATATATTTTTTTTACTGACTCTTTTCTGTGTCTCTGTTTTTGCTTTGAATCTAACAGAAGCATTGGAGGATCTTCGCAAACACAATACACAGTTAAAAATATCAAAACAAGAGATTGTTAAGTCTGAACAAAACCAAAAGCGAAAAAAAGCTTCACAATATGGTTCAATAGATGTACAAAGCTCTATTTCAAAATACAATCAAAAAAGACCTTTAGCACCACTCGCCCCGCCTATTGCTCCAAACACACCAACCGATGACACTTTGAGCAGTGTTGGCATCAGCTACCGTGTTACTCTTTTTAATGGCTTTAGAGACACTTCACAAGTTGAGCTCTCAAATATAGCCACAAGTATGCAAGAAACGAAACATAGGCTTACACTTGCACAGTTAGAGTTTAATGTTCAATCTCTCTTTTGTGATATAGCTTCCCTTAAAAAAAGGCTCTCCAGCACAAAAGAGCACCAAAAAGCACTTACTCGTATCTATGAGTTTTCACAAAAAGAGTACGCTCTTGGGAAAAAATCTCAACTCGAACTCCTCAAAATAAAAAGCGATAGAATTAAAACAGAAACTACTGCAATAGAGTTGCAAACTAAAATAGCTATTTTGAAACAGAGTTTAAGTCTCTTAATCTATAGTGATGTCAAGGATTTTGAGCTTCATAGTAGTAGTTTAGATGTAAAAGTAGGCAACTTTACCATAGATAATATTGCCCAAATTAAATTTGCCGTCTTGTCTACAAAAGCGAAAGAGAAGTCACTTCAAAGTTCAAAATCACTTTACTATCCAAAGCTTGATTTGGCTACAAGTTATAGTGATGTCTATGGTGATTCTACGAAAGAAAACATTTCCTCAGCCACCCTGAATCTTAACTGGAAAATTTATGATTTTGGAGCAAGAGAAGCTCAAGTGCAAGAGAGCAATATAGAGCAGATTCAAGCAAACTTAGAGTTAAAACAGACAAAAGAAATTATGGCTCGCTCTATCTTTGAAGCACAACACAATATAAACAAAACTGAGCAACTCCTCAAAAGTGCCAAAATAGATCTGCAACTCGCAAAAAAAACTGCAGAAATTGAAGAACTTATGTATAAAGAGGGGCAAAAAGATATAAGTGACTATCTTCTTTCGCTTGCTTTATATGCTCAAAGCAAAGCAAATCTTGTAAATACAAAATATGCATTAATAAAATCAAAATACTACCTTAACACACTCATCAAGGAATAACAATAAATGAAAAAAATAGCTCTTATAATTCTAGTACTACTTCTTATTTTTGTAGGATTTATCCTTATCAAAAAGAAACAAGAATCTCAAGCCAATGAGCCTACAGCATTTGTAAGCACAGAGAGTATACCAGTGCATAAATCAGTAATCATGAATGATGATTTTGAGTATTTTCAAGCTAAAGTAGAAGCTATAGAAAGCCCAAAAATAAGCACAAAAGTTTCTGGATATATTAGAAATATAAACATCAAAGAAAACCAAGAAGTAAAAAAAGGGGATATTTTAGTAAAGATTGATGATGATGAATATCAAGAGAGTATAAAGCAGTTAGTCTACTCCCTTCAAGCAATCAAAGCAAGCATAGACTCCCTCAAGCTCTCTGTAGAATCACTCAGTCTCGATAGCGATATAACAAAAAAACAGTACCAAACTAACCAAAAACTTTATGAAATTGGAGGTATTTCCAAAGAGAAGTTAGACATATCTGAGGTGCTTTACGAACAAAAAAAATCAAAATACTTAGCACTTTTAGTAAATATACAAGCCAAAGAGTATGAGTATAAAAGCCTCCAAGCCGCTTACAACTCAAAAAAAGCACTTCAAAAGTACTACACACTAGAAGCTCCAATCAATGCGAAAGTTGAAAGAATTCTCTTAGATATTGGTGATATAACAAATCCAAATCAAGCTATTCTTACACTTATTTCGCATGAAAGAAAGCTTACTTTTTCATTTGCTAGTAACACTATAAAGCCTCAACAAGAGGTCTATATAAACAAAGAAAAAATAGGCTTTATAGAGTACATAAATCCTAGTAGTGAAAACTTTTTACAAGTTGCAAACATCAAGTTGACTCAAAAGCTAAAACATTCAAATAACTCGCTCTTAGCAATCAAGGTAAAAGTAAAATGATACAAAAACTAGTCCACACGATACTTCACCGTCCCTATTTTATCTTCTCTTTTTTGGCTCTTTTTATATTTTTAGGGATTAATGGTTATTTTAATCTTGATAGAAAACTTTTTCCAAACTCAAACCGCCCCCAAATAGCAGTCGTTGTGGTCCAACCGAGTGCGAGTGCTAAAGATATGGCTCAAAATGTCGCACTTGTGATAGAGGAAGAGCTTTATACTATTGACTATGTCAGACGAGTTTATTCGACTACTATCGATGAAGTTAGTGTGATAAATGCAGAGTTTGAGTATGAAAAAGATCTTAACACTGCTTCAGGTGATGTCAAAAATGCCCTTGACAAAATTCGCTCAAAACTTCCAAATGAGATTAATGAACCCCAAATTCATAAAATATCAGCAGCAACCGCCCCTATTATCACTTTTGGTGTATCTTCAGAAACTTTTTCCATGGTGGACTTAAGACAGATTTTAAAAGATGAAATCAAAGAGGAGTTTTTAAAACTCAGTGGTGTTGCCAATGTCGATATCTTTGGAGGATATAAAAAAGAGTTGCAAGTAGAACTTGATTTACAAAAGATACAGAACTTAGGTCTCAATCTTCAAAACATACTCACTACACTCAAATCAAATAACAAAGATTATGCTGTAGGAAGTATAGAGGGTGCTCACTCAAAAATACTCCTCAAAAGCAAGAATCAAAAAGAGTCAATCGCCTCACTCTTAAAACTTCAAATCGCTCCAAATATAAAGCTTAAAGACATAGCNAAAATTANTTNTGANAGCTATCATAATATGGCACTCTACAGAGGAAATGGNAAAGATGGGTTTGCACTAGCAATCCANCGAAACCTTGATGCCGATGTTATCAAAACCATTGAAAAAGTAGAAAATCATCTCAAAGATATACAAAGAAAATATCCAAATCTACATTTTGAAATNACAGACACACAAAAAACCACNATAGTACANAGCACTTCAAATATGTTTGAATCCCTAAGNGATGCGATTATNATGTCTATGATTGTAGTTTTTATCTTCTTAGCCTCTTTTAGNCAAATCATTGTCGTGCTTTTAACTATTCCTATTGTATATCTNTCAACTATAGCTTTGATGTGGCTCTTTGGACTTGAGTTTAACATCATTACACTTACTGGAATTATTTTAGCCCTTGGATTACTGCTTGATGACACGGTCGTGGTAGTAGAAAATATTCAAAGGCACTACGAAAGTCTACATGAAAACCTTGAAAAAGCTGTAGAGGATGGAACAACTGAGATTATGTTTGCAGATTTTTCTGGAACTCTTACTACGATGATAGCACTCTTTCCAATACTTTTTGTAGGGGATTACCCGCAGACTATCTTTGGTCCACTTGTCAGTACTCTTCTTCTCGCACTTGGAGCTTCATATTTAATCTCGATCACATTCGTACCGCTAATCTCAAAAAAAGTTTTAAAGCTCGATTTTTATGGAATGAAAAGTATAGAGAAGGTTTTTACTAAAGTTAGTGATGGCTTAAATAACTTTTTTGTAAATTTTTTTACAAATGCTATAAAATCAGCACTTAAAAGTAGAATAATTTTAGCGAGTTATATTCTAGCTCTTTTTGTTTTGTTCTTTATAAGTGTCAAAGTAGTGATGCCACTTGTCGGGAAAGAACTTATGCCAGCAATGGATACTGGTGCAGTAAAAATAAAAGTCTCTCTTGAACCGAACCTTAGCTTACAAGAATCAAAAAAAATATTAAAAAGTATTGAAAATCTTTTATACGAAAATGGAAAAATAGAAAGTATCTCAGCAAGTATTGGCTCTGAAGCTGGTGTAATGAGTATTGGTAGTGGTGGAGGTATTGGAGAAGTTCTTATCATTGCAAACTATGTTAATAGATTTCAAAGAGAAGAGAGCATTTGGAGTATAGAAAAAAAGCTTAAATTAGAAATTGCGAAACTAGGACACATTAAATCCTTTGAAGTTAGTGATGCAGGAGCAACTGCTATGGCCAGTATTAAAGCAAATATAGATGTAACACTCTATGGAGATGACTTTGAAGAGCTACATAAAAAAGCAAAAGATTACTTAAAAGCGATGCAAAAGACTCAAGGGATAGTGAGTGCTACTAAAAGTTGGCACATGGACACAAAAAGCTATACACTGGAAATAGAGAGCTCTAAAGCACTCTTTTATGGAGTCAACGATGAGCAAATTGTTCGTTATTTACAGCCTATCTTACGTGGTGCAATCGTCTCTAAAATAGACATTCAAAACACACAAAGTATCCCTATAAGAGTCACTCTTAAGCAAAAGCAGATAAATGATATTAATAGACTTAAAAATATACTCATTCCATCAAAATTGGGAATGATTCCTTTGAGCAGTGTAGCGACTATCACACTTGCAGAAGAGCCAAATATAATCACAAGAGATATGCTCTCATATACTATCGATATCTTTGGTTTCAGAGAAAAAGAGTCTCTTTCATATGTGATGGACAACTTTAAACAAGCAAGCAAAGATATAGAGTTGCCAATAAACATAAAGATGAAACATACAGGAGATATAGAGCAGTTTAACGACTCTTCAAGCAGGATAATAAAAAGTGTTGCTATTGGGTTAGTTCTTATTTTTCTCGTTATGCTTCCTATGTTTGAATCTTTTAAGATACCACTCATTATTATCTTTTCTATTCCTCTTACAATGGCAGGGGCATCATGGATTCTCTTGCTCTTTGATTATCATAGCTCTATGAGTGCAATGGTTGGGTTTATACTTCTTGCTGGAGTAATTGTAAACAATGCTATTTTACTTGTCCACTTTGCACTAGATAGAGTTGAAAATGGACAGACAGCAATGGAAGCTATGCTAGAGAGTATAAAAGTGAGAACAAGACCTGTACTTATGACCGCATTTAGTGTTAGTGTAGGAATGATACCGGTAGCTCTTGGATGGGCTATAGGAATGGAACGATTAGCACCTCTTGGAGCTGTAGTAATTGGTGGGCTTATAGTAGGAACATTTTTGACCCTGCTTTTTATACCTCTTTTGTTTATAAAAAGCCATTGATAGTTTTAGGAGACCTCAAAACCAGTAGCGAGGATAGTGTCTATTCTCATTTGCTGAAAGGTTGTTAACCAAAAGTGCCACAAGCAGCATTATAAAACTTCCTAAAAAGACTGGTGAAAGTATAAAAGCATATCCAAGCTCATGAATCCGCTCACCTCCGATAACCGCTATGAGTGCGGTGGCTCCTCCGGGTGGGTGGAGCGTTCGAGTGAGGTGCATCACTACAATCGAGAGAGAGACAGCAAGTGCGGCTAAAGTGAGTAGATCTAAAGAGAGGTATTTATAAATCGCGACGCCAACAAGTGCGGAGAAAATCTGTCCACCAAGGAAATTGCGAGGTTGTGAAAAATCAAGCTGTGGTGCTCCAAAGACCAAAACTGCTGAAGCACCAAACGAACCTATCAAAAAAAAGCTACTCAGCGGATCGTTACTGTTTGTATAGCTCATTGCCCCAATGATATAAATCCCCAAAAATGAACCCAGCCAAGACCAAGCTATCTTTGAGATTGGTTTTCTTTGTGGGGCTTTACCAAAGCCCTTCATTCTTTTAAAATATTTCATCGTATCACTACTCTTGAAAATTTCTTTTTTTGTTTTTCGCACCCACAAGCCAGTAAGCAACTGCCAAAGCGACAATTACTCCCCCAATAGTAAGGAGTTCCTCCCCCTTATCGCTTGAAAGCGAGTATATAAGCACCTTTCGTATGAGTGCTGCCATTGCGAGCATGATAAAAGCACCAATAGCAAAGCCTTTTCCCTGAAGATGTGCTATCTCTTCATGTATGAGCTCAATAGATGCCCAAAGAACTAACAGACTTCCAAGAACAGTGAGAATCCCTTTTTCTATTTTGATATCGGTAAAAAAGAGTAGATAAATGTCATAGACAAAAAGTCCGATGGCAAAAAACGCTACAATAGCCAAAGCCGCAGCTAAAAAATAGTTTACATAAGAGTTGAACTTTTTAAGACCGCTTAAGATATTTTTTTCTACTTTAGACATAGACAAGTATTTGCCTAGTTCTTCTTCTCTGTACGAACTTGTGAGAGAATCTAGGTTGATATCTATAATTTTCTCAAGTGCTTCTATCTCTTTGAGATGGCGTTCTTTGTTTACGAAGTTCTCTTCTAAAGTTTTGAGTGCGAAGCTTCTCACAAAGGTAAATGCGGAGTTTACATAGTGGGTTGGAAGTCCTATTTTTACATGCGTTTCACCGATTTTATAGAGATACAAAAAGTACTCCAAATCATACTTTCCACAAAAAAGATTGATATACCACTCCTTGATTTTTGACTTGTGATAGACGAGTATCTCTTTGTTTTTAAAGTACTGTGCGGTTTTTCCAAAGCCCCATATATAGTCATAAAATGCATCTAAAAATGCATCCGCATTTGCTTGTATCTTTGGCTGAAGTTCTTTTAAAATCAGCTCTTCTTCTTTGGTAAATCTATAGTGTCTTTTGAGACTTTGATAGTCATTCATATGTTTCCTTTGCCTAAGGTGTCCACCCTACATATTATCCCCAATATGCATAGCCGTCTCTGAGTCCCATCGTGAAATATGCAAAATTATCCAGTGTTTGAACTCATTTTCCAAAAACTCTTTGATATGTTCTGGATTTTTATGGATATTCCAGTTTTCATAGAGTACTTTTACCTTGCCTCGCATAGTATCATGTTCGCTTTTATGAATAGGATATGCAAAAAAACTTACTCTCTTCCATCATCTGCTCCTCTGTTGAGAAGTGATCTTCAATGTCAAATTGGACTACCTTAAAGAGCTCATCAATAAGTTCTATATCTTTCGCTATTACAGCATCATGAAAACTATTTATAATCTCAAGTTCTTCTTCGTGTAGCATATTCATTACATCATTTGAAACCTGTTGAACATCTTTGAGTTGCATTAACATTTTATCTACCTTTATTTTTGTGTGTATAACTCCGCTTCACGCTTCATCAAAATATCACCTAAAAAGCCATATGCCTCGCCCCATGCCCCTTTGTACTCGTCGCTAAAATCATCGCCGAGTACATCTGCCATCGCGTTTATAAGTGCATCGCCCACCATTGGGTAGTGTTCTGGTTTGACATTGGTCGCAACATGCATAGTCGCCATTTTCTCCACCGCTCCTGAGAGTGCATCGAGTCTGTCGATGTTTGTCGCAAACGCGGCAATCGCTCCTGCGAGTTTTTTGTGTTGGTCNCCCTCTGCATTTACAAAGAGAGGTTTTGTCTCTGGATATTTGCTAAAGAGTATCTCATACATACGAGAAGTTATCTTCTCAGCATTTGCACCAATAAGTGGTGTT
>JGI11705J14877_10001255_pt1 | contig 14610 bp, 14 predicted proteins | sample Etolaghawater15m_FD_14877 | JGI IMG/M metagenome (IMG submission 14877) | reverse complement strand
CTTCAACTTATTGTAGATGGTGTCTCTTCTGACCAAGCCAGTCAAAGTTATGCAAGACTTAACAATCAAAGATTTTTCCATGTAACATCTAATGGGGCAACAGATTACATTAGAGGGTCTGGCTTTATTCACATTCCAACAGGTGTTTTTTGGTTTGTGGGCGGTCTTTTTTATAGTGGCGCACCTGACGGTTTAGGTAGAACTCAGGGCGGCTCATCTGGTCTTACTTCGGCAAGCACAAGCATTACTATAACTTTAGAAGTAGGCAACTTTGACGCTGGCTCAATCAAAGTCTACGGAGTGGCATAATGGAATACTTTGAAGTCATTACAAATGCAAAGACTGGCGAAGTCACAAAGCGTCCATACACAGAGGCAGAAGTAGCTGCGGCTAAAGCGGCACAACATGAAGCTGTCAGAGTACAACGTGACGCCCTCCTCACAGCCTCAGACTGGACACAAGTAGCTGATGCACCTGTAGACACAGCAGCTTGGGCTACATACCGTCAAGACCTTCGTGACATTCCTGCACAGTCAGGCTTCCCAGACAACATTACATGGCCACAGGAGCCTACGACATGAGTACACTTCGAGTAGATACAATCACAGATGAAGCTGGCACTGGCCCTGTTGAGTTTACCAATGGTATTAACGTCAGTGGCGGCACAGTCACAGGTATTCAGCCAAGTGGCTCTCAGACCTTCACAGCTTCGGGTAGCATTACCGCAGGAGATGTCGTTGGTCTTAATACCTCTGGAGACGTCAGTTCTACAGCAGCAGGGCTTATAGCTGAGAGTGCTTTTTTTGTTGATACCAGTCCTGTAACATCTTGCTACGACGAAGGTACAAATAAACATGTTGTCTTGTACCGAGACTGGACCGACTCAGGTAAGTATAAGACAGTTGTAGCCACTGTCAGCGGCTCAACGGTTAGCCTTGGCACTCCATCTAATATGGATTTTTTCGATGTATATTTAGATACAGACCAAAACCTCGTAGCTGGGCCTAGTGGAAAAGTTGTTTTGTTTGGAAGGTATAACTCCACATACGGAGCAGGGGCCTATACCGTTGGTACGATCTCTGGCACTTCTCTGTCTTGGGGTTCCCGTGTTAATTTTTCAAGTGCAGGGTCAATCGACCAAGTTAATGGAGTGAAGGCCACTTACGATAAATCTCAGGACAGGTTCCTTATTTTCTACATGCACAATGACGCATCAGAGAACTACGCTACAGTAGTGCAAGCAGCTTCGTTAAGTGGGACAAGTCTTTCTTTTGGGGCAAGGGTCCAAGTTTATAACAACTTTGGATATTACTTACAGATGGTGCACTGCTCCAATCTGAATAAGACTGCATGCTTCTTTACCAATCCTAGTGACGGTAAGACATATGGTTTTCTCGCTTCTATTTCAGGCACAACGGTGTCAGTCACAACACCTACCGCTATGGATATGTTTTCGGCTGGCAGCGGGCTTGATTTCTACATGACGAGCATTGCCTATAACCCACTGACAAGCAGGGTTGCTCTTGTTGGTTATGATGGAGGCGGTTACACCCAAAATGCTGGTATCCTTTATAGTATCGCAGCAACCAGCACGACCCTTACATCAGTTGGTCAAGTAGTCCTACCCGACCCTATTAGTGGTTCCTCAATGGCCTTTAATGAGGATACGGGGTATATACTATTAACTGTAAGTAGTGGTTTGGGAGTGAACATGGGTGTCCATACCTACTCCGTTTACGTGCAGGAAGATTCTGTAAGCTATACCGAAAGCTGCTTTGGCAGTACAACTGGTTACTACCTGAGTGCACCAAGGGCTTTGAGTTACGATCCTGATGCAGGTGGCTTCTTTATGTGGGGTATTTCTTCCTACGAGCGTGGCACAACAGAGAGAATTAAAGTACTTGACTTCGAAGGCCCTCATGCAAACCCGATTGGCATAGCGGAAGAGACAAGAACAAACGGACAGGCAGTATCTGTATCTGTTGCGGGTTCCATTGTCACAGGTTTGTCTGGCCTTTCAGCGGGCAGTCCTTATGGAGTTAATCCTTATAATGGCAACCTGACTATAAACGGTTCTTCTACTCTTGGTTACGCTTTGAGTTCAACTTCACTCTACATCAAGTAAGGGCTTGAAATGCAAACGATTACACAAAACAGCATCTCGCAAGTAATCCTTGATGATGCAACCTCAATACAGGTCACCGACACTGGAGTGCTAGTTGGGGAGCCTTTGGAGTATATCATTGGGTATCTCAATTCTAGCAACTGTGAAGTACACGCTGCCTCAGATGTTCCGCAAGATTGGGAGGCTAGCAAGTATATGTTTGATGGTTCTACTTGGTCACTAAATAGTGACTGGGTGGACCCTCTTACTTACCCCAAAAAGAAAGCACGTGATCTGCGTGACAGCCTCCTAGCTGCTACAGACTGGACAGCCAACAGTGATGTCACCATGTCAGACGAGATGCGTACATACCGTCAGGCTCTGCGTGATGTGCCAGCCCAAGCTGGCTTTCCTGATAATGTGACTTGGCCGACGAAGCCTTAAGTGCAATTATCCCTTGACATTACCAAAACCGTGTGGTACTATGACTTCATTAGAGCAGATTAAACTTGCAGCTGAAGCTGACCTTGTAACTTTTATCAAGCTTGTAGCTCCTGAGCAAGTCCTTGGCCAGTGTCACGAAGATGTCTGTGACTGGTGGACACGACCAGACGCAAAGTCCCATCAGCTGCTCTTGTTCCCTCGTGACCACGGCAAGTCTCGTCTTGTAGCCTACCGTGTAGCTTGGGAACTAACCAAGAACCCAACCCTTCGTGTTCTGTATATCTCAGCCACAGCTAACCTCGCAGAGAAGCAGCTGTCATTCATCAAGAGCATCCTTACTTCCGACACGTACTACCGCTACTGGCCTGACCACGTACACCGTGAGGAAGGCAAGAGGTCCAAGTGGACAAACTCAGAGATTGCTCTGGACCACCCAGACCGTAAGAAAGAAAAGATCAGAGACCCTTCGGTCTTCACAGGCGGTCTTACAACTTCTCTTACAGGTATGCACTGTGACATTGCTGTCTTGGATGACGTTGTTGTCTATGAGAACGCATACTCAGGTGAAGGNCGTAACAAGGTTAAGAGTCAGTACTCCCTTCTGTCATCCATTGAAGGTGCTGACGCANAGGAGTGGGTCGTAGGTACACGTTACCATCCCATTGATCTTTACAACGATCTCCTTCAGATGGTTGAAGACCTTTACGATGANGAGGGTGAGAAGGTTGGTGAAGAGAACATCTACGAAGTCTTCCAGAAACCTGTAGAAGANCGTGGTGATGGCACAGGTGAAATGCTCTGGCCACGTATGCAACGTAAGGACGGTAAGTGGTTCGGGTTTGACATAAAGGTTCTGGCTAAGAAACGTGGTCAGTACCTAGACAAAGGTCAGTTCCGAGCACAGTACTACAACGACCCTAGTGACCCTGACAACGTACCTGTAGGTTCCGAGAAGTTTCAGTACTACGAACAGAAGCACCTCAAGCAAGAGAATGGTTTCTGGTTCTTCCGTGACAAGAAGCTTAACGTCTTTGCCGCAGTTGACTTTGCTTTCAGCCTTAGCAAGAAAGCTGACTACACGGCCATTGTTGTCATTGGTATTGATGCTGACAACAACGTCTACATCTTGGACATCGACAGGTTCCGTACAGACCGCATATCAGTTTACTTTGACCACATCTTTCACTTAGTTAGCAAATGGTCATTCCGTAAGATGCGGGCTGAAACAACAGTAGCTCAGGTTGCAATCGTTAAGCAGCTTAAGGAGCTTGTAAAGGAACACGGGCTGGGTCTTAGCATCGAAGAGTTCCGCCCTAACAAGAACCAAGGCAACAAGCAGGAACGCATTGCGTCAGTGCTTGAGCCTCGTTATGACAACCTCAGCATCTGGCATTACCGTGGTGGTAACAACCAGATACTTGAAGAAGAACTCCAGTCACGTAATCCACCACACGATGACGTTATCGACGCTTTGGCATCCGTTATCGACATGGCTGTAAAACCTTCCCGTACCGTCAGAAGAACTAGCGGTAATGTGGTAAACTTTCATCAGAAGTTCGGAGGCGTAAGCTTTTAATGGCTGGCACAACAGTTGATCTTGAGAATATCATCAATCCACACGGCCTAGCTGTAGACATTGCTGATCGTTTCAACACATGGAACCACGCACGGTCTAACAAGATCGAAGAGTGGAAAGAGTTGCGTAACTACCTGTACGCCACTGACACACGCACTACGTCCAACAGTAAGCTCCCTTGGACTAACAGCACCACAACACCTAAGCTGACTCAGATTGCTGACAACCTTCACGCAAACTACTTTGCTGCTTTGTTCCCTCAGAAGCGTTGGTTCCGTTTTGAAGCTACAGACCAAGACTCAAACACAAAGAACAAACGTGACGCAATCCAGTCATACATGCTCAACAAAGTCCGTCAGTCAGACTTTGAGAACACAGCAAGCAAACTTATCAACGACTACATTCAGTATGGTAACTGCTTTGCTACTGTTGAGTTTGTCAAGGACTACACTGAGTTTGAAGATGGTGAACGTATCGTAAGCTACGTAGGCCCACGAGTTGTCCGTCTGTCACCTTACGATGTTTGCTTTAACCCTCTGGCTCCTAGCTTTGCTGAAAGCCCTAAGATCGTTCGTTCAGTTCTTAGCCTAGGCGAGATTGCTCGTAAGATTGAGTCATCCTCTGAGAACTCTTATATGTCAGAGATCATGGAGAAGATGGTCAGCAACCGTGCAGCAATGGGCGGCAACGAGGTAGACGAAAACAAAACTCAGGGTTTCATTGCGGATGGCTTTACATCTGTCAAAGAATACTACGAGTCAAACTACGTTGAGCTTCTCACGTTCTACGGTGACATCTACGACAAAGAATCGGGCAGCTTCCTTAAGAACCGTGTCATCACTGTAGTTGACCGTGCATACGTTCTGTCAAATGAGCAGAACCCTAGCTGGCTTGGCACTACTCCTATCCACCATGCGGGCTGGCGTGAGCGTCCTGACAACCTTTATGCTATGGGTCCTCTGGATAACCTAGTAGGTATGCAGTACCGCATTGACCACCTTGAGAACCTTAAGGCTGATGTGTTCGACCAGATCGCCTACCCAATGATTAAAATCCGTGGTGACGTAGAGGACTTTGAGTTCGCCCCAGCATCACGTATTTACATGGGAGAAGAAGGTGACGTAGGTTATCTGTCACCAGACACAACAGCACTCAATGCTGACTTCCAAATCCAGAACCTTGAGAACAAGATGGAGGCTTTGGCTGGAGCACCTCGTGAAGCTATGGGTATCCGTAGTGCAGGCGAGAAGACAGCCTTTGAGGTACAGCAGCTTATGACAGCAGCTGGCCGTATCTTCCAGCACAAGACTGCTCACTTCGAGCGTGTGTTCCTTGAGCCAATCCTTAACGACATGCTTGAGGCTGCTCGTCGCAACATGGACTACGCAGACACAGTACGTGTCCTCAACGAAGACACAGGCCTTGCCTTCTTCGAGCAGATCACCAAGGAAGACATCAAGGCTAACGGTAAGATCATCCCTATGGGTGCTCGTCACTTTGCTGAACGTGCCAACCGTATCCAAAGCTTGACACAACTGTACCAGCTTAAGCTTGCTGACCCAAGCATTGCGGCACACATGTCAGGCAAAGAGTTTGCCCGTATTCTGTCAGAAGAGCTTGGCGAACCAGCAGTGTTCGGTGAGAACATCTCTGTCACTGAGCAGCTTGAGACACAACGCATGGCTACAGAAGCTCAAGTTGAGTTTGAAGAAGAACAGCAAACAGCAATAGAGATGGGCCTTTAAGGTCCTCTCACTAGAGAAAAGAAGAGATAATGAAGGCAATCTGGTTTAAGTCCTGTAAGACTAAAGAAGACAAAGACGCACTCCGTCAGTCAATCATTAGCAACAGAGCAAGCCTAGAAGCCCTCGAAGGAATCCTTGAGTCTATGCTTAAGGAAGCACCAGCCACAGCTGATTATGACAGCCCCTCGTGGGCCTATAAGCAAGCTGATCGGATTGGGTATAACCGAGCACTAAACCAAGTGCTTGACCTCATTAACCTAGACAAGGAATAACACATGGTATTTACTGACGGAACTGCAACCGAACAGACCGATCAGAACGCAGAGCAGACACAAGTTGAAGCCTCACCACAGGAGTCATACTTGAAGAAACTCGTCGAGGCAAAGGGAGAGAACTGGGGTGACCCTGAGGTTCTAGCTAAAGGTAAGCTGGAGGCTGATGGTTACATTAAGAATCTTGAAGAGCAACTAACGCAAATGCGTGAAGACTTGAAGAAACAAGATTACAAAGACCAAGTTCTTGAACACCTTCAGACACAGGCCGCTGGAACTACCGATGCGAAACCTGAAGGGCCTAACAATAATAACGGTAGCGCTGATGATCAGAACACCACTGCAAGCATGAGTGAGGAAGACCTAAAGAGCCTTGTAGAGAAAACACTTACTCAGCGTGAGAAAGACTCTCTGGTAAACCAGAACCTTTCCTTCGTTGATCAGGAGCTTGAGAAAGCATTCGGCACAGAAGCTGCCGATGTTGTCAAGAAGAAAGCCGCAGAGCTTGGTATGTCAATGGACCGCCTTAAGGACATTGCTGCTGAGTCACCTAACGCCTTCCTAACTCTTGTTGGTGAGAAACCGAAGAACGCCTTTAACCCAATGGTTCAAGGTTCGGTTCGAACTGAAGGTGTCAATATGCAAACCACGGCGGATCGTAACTGGGCTTACTACCAGAACCTTCGTCGTACAGATAGTCACACCTACTATACACCCCAAAAGTCCAACAACAGCTTATGGAAGATAAGATGCGGATGGGTGACAAGTTTGGTAATTAAACTCTAAGAAAGGACTAGCACAATGGCTGGTATGATTTCCTCAAACACAGACATGCAGCGTCTGATTCGTTCAGAGGTATACTCCTCAGAACTCAAAGACATCCTCCGTGATGAAATGCAAGCACAACGCTACGTGCGTATGCTTGATGGATTCCCAGATGGTGACACATTCACAATCCCAACAATCGGTAAAACAACTGTAGCTGACTACACAGAAGACGCAGCAGTTGCATACACACCGATGGACACAGCTGAGTTCCAATTCACTGTAGACAAATACCTCCAGTCAGCTTCTTACATCACTAAGAAAGCTGCTCAGGACTCATTCTACAGCGCACAGCTTGAAGCCCGTTTTGTTCCTGAACAAGAACGTGCAATCATGGAACACTTCGAAGCAACCACATTCGCTTCACCTGAAGTTGGCGTAACAGCTAACTCAGCTGAAACACTTGATGGTGTTGCACACCGTATGTCAGGTGGTAACGGTGGTCGTCTTGAGCTTGCTGACTTTGCATTCGCACGTTATGCCCTCAAGAAGTCAAACGTTCCTGACCGTAACCTCGTAGCTGTTGTTGACCCATCAGTAGAGTACCAACTGAACACACTGACAAACCTTGTCAACGTGTCAAACAACCCAATGTGGGAAGGTATTGTACGTGACGGTATCGCAACTGGTATGCGCTTCGTAGCTAACGTATACGGCTTCGACGTTTATACTTCTAACTACCTCAAAGCTGACGTTGCTGATGCAGCCCTGCTTGAAAAAGATGGTTCAACAGGCAACGACTTCTCAGTCAACGCTGGTGTTGCTAACCTCTTCTTCTCAGCTGACACAACTGCCAACCCATTTGTTGGTGCATGGCGTCAAATGCCTGAGGTTGACTACGAGTACAACAAAGACCGTCAGCGTCACGAGTATGTTACTACTGCTCGCTACGGTGTTAAGAAGTACCGTCCAGAAGGTATTGTCACAGTCGTATCAAACCCTGCTGTATAAAAACATTGGGAGCTCCTTCGGGGGCTCCCTCCATTTTCTTATTGACAGAATAGTCAGAAGTGTGTATAATAAATTTACCCTTGGTAGGGTCGATAGTATATACCCCTAGGAGAGCTTCATGGTAAACATCAATCATTCTAATCTTACAGACCCATACCTCCATGAGCCCAAGGGTGTAGCTTCTGCTACTTCTGGTAAGGTCTATGTTTCAGATGGTTCAGGTAGTGGGGATTGGACACAACCAAACTATCAGATCAATGGGTATGTAGACTTTGATGCTACTACTCCTGCTTACCAACACTCAGTAACTACTTCTTTCACAGCACTTAATCCTACTTTCCTTGTCACACTTGCAGATGGCTTCACGGGTACATCCACACCTAATGCTCGTCTCGTGTACACAGGAACAGACACCATTATTTCTGATTGTTCTTTTGCTTGTAACTTCCGAAACAATTCAGGAAGCAGTAAAACTCTTGAGCTTGTCTTCTACAAGAACGGAGCACTTATGAATGGTGGTCATGTTATCGTAACCGCTGTGTCAGGTGAGTGGCGTTCTGTTGTTCTTAATGATCTCGTAAGTCTTTCTACAAATGACTACGTTGAAATCTTTATTAAAGGTGACACAGCCTTTACTCTTGATGTAGCTACAGCTTCCCTCATTATGAAAGGGGTTCCAGCGTAATGAAGAAAACACTCATTGAGATAGTCCAGTCGATCCTAAACGATATGGACTCAGAGGGTGTCAACTCCATCGAAGATACCGTTGAGGCACTTCAAGTAGCCTCCGTTGTGGAGGACACCTTCTTTAACATCGTCACAACCCGTGACATCCCTGAGCACCACCAGCTGATTAAGCTTACTTCTTTGTCATCTGTAAGCCGCCCCACACATTTCAAGTATCCTGCGAATGTTCGTCGTATTGACACCCTTCGTTATAAAGTAGGTACAACATACACAGAAGTTCTCTTCGTTGAACCTCTTGAATTCCTCGCACGTACAGGCTCTTCTTCTGCCAACACAGTAGAGGTTACCGATGTAAACGCAGGAACCTCTATGTACATTCGTACTAACGGTCAACCCTCGTTCTACACAAGCTTTGATGACGAACACATCGTGATGGACTCCTATGACTCTTCTGTTGAGTCAATTCTGTCAGAAAGCAAGACACAAGCTTGGGGTGTCATTTACCCTACGTTCACCAAAGCTGATACATTCGTTCCTGATCTAGATGAAGTAATGTTTCCCTTCTTGATTGCTGAAGCTAAGTCTACTTGCTTCTCTTTGTTTAAAGGAGGAGTAGACCCGAAAGTAGATCAGGCTGCTCGTAGACATAAGTCTTACGTACAGAATGATCAGTTCAGAACTAAACGTGAGAACAGTAGACCTAAGTATGGGAGACACTAATGACTGACTTTATCCATGACACCGAAAACCAGAGGTGTGAATGCAAGTCAGACAAGATTGTCGGTTCGTTCTACATAGAGAAAGAACTTGGGGGTTACCGATTTTTTGTCATCAGGGTTGAGGTTGGCTCAGTACCTAAGGCACTAAGTGGTAAGTACTCCTCCATGCAAAAGGCTCAAGAAGCTGTAAAGAAGTATTTCCTCAACAAAAAACCTAGCGCTTCAGTTCGCAGGAAAGAGTTTGGGGACGCATACGAAAAACGTAAGAAAGCAAAAGATGGCGCAGAGACTAAACCAAAAGGTAGTAAACACGTTCATCAAGGGTCTGATCACTGAGGCTGGTGAGCTTACATTCCCTGAGGATGCTTCCATTGACGAACTGAACTGCCTCCTTGAGAGAGACGGTTCTCGTCGCCGTAGACTTGCTGTTAAGGTGGAGGAGAGTAATGTCTTGTCCACCTTTACTGTTAGTGAGACAGGTGTGTTTACTACTGGTCGTTGGGAGAATGCAGCTGGTCAAGCAGGACTTGACTTTCTTGTTGTTCAAACAGGAACTAAACTCTACTTCTACAACACAGCCTCAGAACCTTACTCAGGTAATGAGAAGTCTTTTTCCATTGATCTTACAACCTTTGAACACGCTGGTGGTATCAGTTCAGGTTCTGTCAAAGTACAAATGACATCTATCGTAGGGGCTCTTGTAGTAGCCTCAGAGGCTATCGACTCGTTCTACATAGAGTATGACACCTCAACAGACACTATCTCCACCTCAACAATCAACCCCCGTGTACGTGACTTCGAGTGGCAAGGGGATACAGAGACGTATACCACCTCAGGTACAGCTACAGCCCAACGTACTTATGACGCACGTAACGCAGGTTGGGGTGAGGGTGGTGGTCCAGCTATCTACACCAATGCACTCACACACCCTTGGTATTCAGGTAAGGATGCTGACGGAAACTTTAGTCAAACAGAGTGGGATAAAGTTTACAGTGGTACAACCCTAACAGGTAACGGCCACTTCATTCTTGACTTCTTCAACAAAGTACGTTCAGGTCTCCCGACTGAAACAGAAAGCACACGCTTTAAGAGTGTTGCAGCTTTTTCTGGTCGTGTCTTCTTTGCAGGGTTGACATCTGCGAAGAATGGTGGTAAGATACTTTTCTCTAAGCAGCTTGACAACGTGACAGAAGTAAGTCGTTGTTACCAGCAGAATGACCCCACATCAGAAAACTCAAGTGATCTCTTAGATACTGATGGTGGTGTGATTATTATCCCTGATGCCAACAACATCCAGAAGCTTCATGTCTTTGGGTCAACTCTCTTCATCTTCGCTGAGAATGGTGTATGGCAGATCAGTGGTGTTGACAACGTATTCAGAGCCACCGAGTACTCAGTCTCACGTATCACTCAAGTAGGTATGAACAACCCAGATACTTTTGTCTCAGTCGAAGGTATCCCTATGTGGTGGTCTAAGAACGGTATTCATACTGTTTCCTTTGATCAGATCAGTGGAAAGGGTCAGGAGCAGAACCTTACTGTTTCAACAATCCAAAGCTTCTTCGATCAAATTGATGGTAATGCTAAAGCTAATGTGACAGCTGCCTACGATGCGACGAACAAAAGAGTACACTGGTTCTACCCTAAGAACAGTGAGACCCTTGTCAACAAAAAGAACAATGTCCTTACGCTTGACGTAGCTATCCAAGCCTTCTACCCTTGGACTATCTCTGACAGTGCAGGTTCAACTGACTACGTTCTGGATGCCTTCTACTTCCAAGGCTTTGGTTCTGACTATGTAGACCTAGAGGTAACAACCTCAGCTGGTGATGACGTAGTGACCTCAGCTGGTGATAACGTAGTTGTGTCAAAGCTTTCACAACTAGCTCTATCAGACAGTTCCGTTGGCCTTATGGTTTTCGATAGCGCTACCAGTAAGATGACTATCGCCTTCTTCCAAGGTACTGACTTCTTGGATTGGGGTGATGCAGACTACAGCAGTTACGCTGAGGCAGGCTACGACTTCCTAGGTGATCTAGTCCTCAAGAAGAACTCCCCGTATATACAAGTGTATCTACGTCCGACTGAGACAGGCTTCACAGGTTCAGATGAGACAGGTTACACACCTGTACGTGAGTCTTCCCTTTTTGTGTCATCATACTGGGACTTCCGTAACTCAACTTCTTCCACTCCTCAACAGGCTTACAGACTTAAGTACGTACCTGTTGTCAATACATCAAGTCTCAACACTTGGGACTATCCTGAAAATGTCGTAACCACACGACTTAAAATGAGAGGACGAGGCCGTAGTATGCGCCTAAGGTTCGAGAGTGAACAAGGTAAAGACTTCGTACTACTTGGCTTCGGGATTATCAGTGCAGCAAACCCCCGCTTCTAAAAGTATCAGTGGCATTAGGGGCTCTTGTTTTGACATAAGACTAGAGTACACCCAAGAGTACGTTATTGTACACTTACCCTACGTAGACAAAATGACAAAAAGTGTCTATACCGAAATGAAGTATCTCTTAGAGGACTGGACTGAGTTCTTTATGACAATGGGTTACAAAGGTCTTTTTGCTGCGACAGACCCAACAACAAAAGTTAATAAGCTAGCTCTAATGCTAGGTTTCGAGTACCTACAAGACTCTCAAGGTATGTCGATTTACGTATACAAAGGATAATACTATGGGACCAGTAGCATCAGTAATCGCAGCAGTAGTAACTGTAGCGGGCACAGCAGCCTCCATTGACCAAAGCAAGAAAGCTGCAAGAGCTTCTCAACGTCAACAACAGTTACAAGCTCAGCGTTCACAGCGTCAAGCCCTACGTGAGCAACAAATTCGCCGTGCACAAATGCAATCTCAAGCTCAAGCACTAGGGGCTTCAGGCGGTTCCGCAGTCTCAGGTGGCCTCTCTTCTTTGTCATCTCAACTAGGTAGTGCTGTAGGTTACGCAGGTCAACAGTCAGGCCTTTCCTCTCAGATTGCTATGGCTTCCCAGCGAGCTCAAACAGCTGGTTCTATTGCTGGCCTAGGTCTGACAGCCTTCCAAGGCTTCGGTGGTTTCGATATGCTAGCTGGAGGTCAGGGTGGAGGAAACGATGTGACCTTCCCAAAAGAACTTCTCCAACAAATCTCTTAAGCTTAGGAATATAGATGCCTTTTGTAGACCAAAATGTCGGAGCCAAAGGTTTTGTAGACGCAGCTGACGTTTACGAACCAGAGTACAACCGCCCAAACAACATGGATCAAGAAGCTGTGCTTGAGGCTGGTGAAGACCTTGAGGCTGCACAAGTACGTGTTGGGCAACAAGCGCAGACTACATTCCAAGACAANGCACTGACAGCTATTAACGATAAGGAAGAACCTCAGGTAGCAGCTGAGACCATTCGTGACGGAGAGGAACTTCTGTTCGGTCTCTATAGCTCAGACGACCTGTACATTGAAGATGACTTCATCTCAAAGTCTAAGGCTTACACCTCAGCTGAACAAAAGTTCTACCGCAACCTTGAGATTTTGTCAGAAGAAATTGAACTTGCTTCAGCTGAACAAGAAGACAAAGGCATCATTGGCTACGGTATTGACTTTATTGACCGTGAGCTTTTCCGTGCGACTATCTTCGGTGGCTACGAGGGCTTGACAAACAGAACTGCTCGTGAAGGTTCTCGTGTCTTTGGAGCTCTGACAAGTACAGCTGACGCAAAAGAAATGCGTAAGTTTGCTAAGGACTACGTTGAGGACATCCGTTCAGAGGGTATCCTTAAGGGTGACAACGCCTTTGCTCTTACCCAGATGATGCGAGAAGTATACGGCCAAGGTTATAACCCAGAGGCTAAGGCTGATGCTTTCTTTGGTATCCTTGACTCAGCTGCCTTGGTTGGTAGTGTAGCTAAACTTGGTAAACTTGGGAAGATCAAGGGTCTTCCTAAGCTTACACTCCTTCGGTCTAACACACCAGCCACTCGTGCGGGTGCTGTAGGTGGTACTGAGGCGGCAGGTAAAGTTGCTGCACGACTTCACGCCAAGGACATCAGCCCTGTGAACACTGCTAACATGCAGGCCTCAGCGGTAGACCTTAGCCGTGGACCTGTACGTCCTTCTGTCAGTGAAGCTAAACGTATCACAGATGAGAACCTGATCCTCAGCAAGGTAATCCCAGAGGAAGCCCGTGGTGCTGTACCTACAGCTGCTCGTCAAGTAGATGTAGCTGCTCTTAAAGAAGCTGCAAGAAAGCGTTTCGTAGATAACTTCAAGGTTAAACTCAATAACGTACGCATACTTGATATTGACACCCAGACAAAAGGTGTTGAGTTCACTATCGGTACATCTAAGTCAGGTTCTCCTTTCAAAGCCCTGAAGAATGGTGAAGCTCCTTTAGCTGCACAGAAGACAGCTGACAAAGTAGGCGGCAAGGTTATCCCAGTTGATCCTTCAGATACTTCGAAGGGTTATCTTGTCAGTGTGTCTGAAGCACTTGATCTGTCTGAGGGCTTTAAGAAAGGTCTTGACGTAACCTTGGCTCAGTCCTTGTGGACACGTACCTTGGGTAAGCTTCTTGACAACCCACTGTTAGGTTCATCAGCTGCACGAGACGTAGCTGAGCTTAATGATGCAGCCCTTCGTGGTGAAGTAGCAGCTAAGTTCATTCAGAACGAAGGAGCTAAGCACCAACGTACAATTCAAAAGCTGTCATACAAAGATAACGTAACTCTTGATTCAATCCTTGAGGAACTCCGTGATGGCCCCGATGCCACCCTCCGTCAGAATTGGGACGAGGTTGAGGTTAAGGCACGTTGGAAGGGGTTGACAGGCGAGGACATGCCTGAGAGCGTGTATGAGGCTTATAAGGCTTCTGAGGCACTATCAGATGCAGCCTACTACTTCTCAGCTACAGAAACAATGAAGAAGTACGTCAACAAAGGTTTTAAGAACTCTGTTGATTTAGGTAGTGGTATCTCGTACCCTGCCCGCAAGACAACACTGAAGGCCCTTAAGGATAAAGACAAAGTATTTGATGCACGTAATCAAGTCAAACTTTATGCTGATGAAATTGATGACGTACCTGAGGATGTTGTAGTCTGGGAGCTCAGCACAGAAGTAGATGGACAAGGTTTTGTCATCTTCCCTAGTGATGTGAGTGTGATCAATTTCCGTGATGTACTTGGTTACTCAGCCTATGGTCGTCGTACAAATCCCCTAGCCAAATACTTCTTGTTCCTTAAAGGAGAAAAAGGCAATAAAACTATTCTGTCAGCTTTCAGTGATGCTTCTTCTCAGACAGCTACGAA
>JGI11705J14877_10001254_pt1 | contig 14612 bp, 14 predicted proteins | sample Etolaghawater15m_FD_14877 | JGI IMG/M metagenome (IMG submission 14877) | reverse complement strand
GGGGGTACGGCGTGGCGACTGCCGTCGCTCGCCGTGTACTCGTTGTTGAGCGAATCCTTCCCCGAGACGAACGGCGCGGCGAACGCTCGCGAGGCGGCGACGCACCCGTCGACCGATGCGACGAGGTCACCCATCGTCGATCGTCGTCGAGGGTCACCGAAAGAGAAATTGTCGAGCAGTGAGATCCGATCCGGATCGGCGCCGACCGCCACCACGTTGCGGATCGCTTCGTCGACCACGCTCCATCCCATCCGCTCCGGGTCGGCGAGCCCATGCCACGGGTTCACACCGATACCGATCGCGATGCCGTGCTGATCGCGAGGCTCGGCGAGCACCACCCCGTCGGCCGGAGCGTCGCGCTCCACACCGGTGATCGGTCGGACGACCGTCGTCCCACGGATCTCGTGGTCGTAACGATGGATGATGTCGGCCCGCGACCGAAGATTCGGGTGAGCGAGTAGATCGAGCAGGACGGCGGCTGGATCGTCGACCTGCCGAGCGGCCTCGGTGCGAACCGGTCGCGGCAGATCGGCGGGAAGGCGCCGTTGGGGGCGTCCGTCGTGGAGAAACTCGGTGTCGAGGTCCACCACGGTCTCCCCGGCACAGCGGACGACGAGCCGGCCGGTGCCGGTGAACTCGCCGATATCGGAGAACTCGACACCGAAGCGATCGCAACGAGACCGCATCGCCTCGACGCGCTCGGGCGCAACGGCGATCACCATGCGCTCCTGCGCCTCCGAGAGCCAGATCTCCCACGGCTCCAAGCCGGCGTACTTGAGAGGGACCCGGTCGAGATCGACATCGGCCCCGACACCCTCAGCCATCTCACCGACCGCGCTCGACAGCCCGCCCGCACCGCAGTCAGTGATCGCGGTGAACAACTCCTCGGCGCCGACGAGCGCATCGATCAGGAGCTTCTCGGTGATCGGATCGCCGATCTGCACGCTCGCTCCGGCTACCTCACCAGTGGTCGCGTCCATCGTCGCCGAAGAGAACGTCGCGCCACGGATCCCGTCGCGCCCCGTTCGCCCACCGAGCACGATCACGCGATCACCGGGATGGGGGCCGTCGTGGGAGGTCCATCCCTCGGCCGTGCCGATGCAGCCGGCGAACACGAGGGGATTCGTGGTGTAGGCGGGGTCGTAGAGCACCGCCCCGGCGACCGTCGGCAAGCCGATCTTGTTGCCGTAATCGGCGACCCCGTCGACGACACCCTCGGAGATACGCAGCGGATGGAGCGCCCCCTCCGGGATGGCGTCAAGCGCGAGGTCGCGCGGCCCGAAGCAGAGAATGTCGGTGACGGCGATCGGCCGATGAGCGATCCCGAGCACATCGCGGATCACGCCGCCAACACCGGTGTTGGCGCCACCGAACGGCTCAATCGCCGACGGATGGTTATGGGTCTCCGCCTTCAACGCGATGGTGGTACCGGTCACGTACTCGACGACCCCGGCGTTGCCGACGAATGCAGACCTGACGAACGGCGCGTCGATCTCCTCGGTGCAATCGCGCAGTTGGCGAAGCAGGGGCTCGCGTTCGCCAGCCTCGGTGTCGATGACGGCGCGGAAGGTCTTGTGCGCGCAGTGCTCACTCCACGTCTGAGCGAGGGTCTCGAGTTCGACGTCGGTCGGTTCGCGGCCCTCGGCGGTGAAGTGGTCGCGGATGACCGCGAGTTCCTCCGGATCGAGGGCGAGGCCGCGCTCAGCCGAGAGGGCTGCCAATTCTTTGTCGCTCAGCGTGGTGACCGTGATCCGCTCAGCTGGATGGCGAAGGTCGGCGGGTGGGCTGAGTGGTGGATCGGCAGTTCCGAAGGTCCAAGTTTCGACGACCGGATTGGCGACCACTCGCTCGACGAAGCGACGAGCGACTTCATCGGGGGTACCAGCGGAGAAGGTGATCCGACGTCCGGTGACCGCAGCGTCAACGTCGATGCCGAGGGTGCGTGCGGCAACCAAGACAGCGGCGGCCTCGGCATCGGTGACACCCGGCAGAGGAGTCACCTCGATGCCGTGATCACTCGGGGCGTCCCAGGTGCCGTTCTGGAGCAGTGGATCGACGAGCACGTCGGTGAGACGAGCCCGGGATTCAGCGTCGAGGGAGGCTCGGAGGTGGATCACATCCGCGATGCCAAGTTCATCGGGAACGGTGATGCCGAGCTGGTCTCCGGCAGCTTGCAGGGCCTGCGTCCTCGGGTCTCGGGCGACTGCCGTGATCGTCAACCGGAGCGAGGGAGGCACTGCCTCGACCTTAGGCGACCGACCCGGTCGCTCAGGCTTGGTTGAACGAATAGTCCACGCGGTTTCGGCCGCCTTGGGCCGAGGTCGATGGGATGAGCGCTCTGGCAGGATGATGGCGTGATCGAACGTCGCCGCCGCACCGTGGTGGTCGGCGGTGGGGTGGCTGGTTGCGTGCTCGCCTCGCGGCTTTCCCGCGTTGACGATGTCGTGCTCATCGAGGCCGGTTCGAGGGTTGACGCAGCTTCCGTCCCGGTGGATGTGCACGCCGCGCTCGCCACCCCGGGACTCACCTGGCCCGGAGTGACAGCACGCCGGGTTGCCGGTGGGCCGTTGGTCGCGTATCCGGTGGCGCGAGGGGTTGGAGGCGGGAGCCTGGTAAATGGACTCGTCGTCGAGCGTTCATCGGGCCCCCTTGTCGCCGAGGAGGTCGGAGCCAACGAGTTCGGCTCCGTCGATCGGGCGCTCGTAACGGGTCTTGGGGCTCGCGCGGTACGGCTAAGCCGGCGGAGTGGGATGCGGGCCGCCGCGTCCAACGTTGATCTCGAGGCGGTTGATCTTCGCCTTGGCGCAACCGTCGATGGTCTCGTTGTCGGTGGGGGTCGCGTGATCGGCGTTGAGATCGCCGGAGGCGAGGGCGACACGGTGGTTAAGGCTGATCGGGTGGTGCTCGCCGCGGGCGCCTTCGCGTCTCCACGGATCTTGCTCGCCGCGGGCCTCGGTGGGCCGGCAGTTGGACGTGGCGTGCAGGATCATCCCTCGGTGGTGCTGCCCCTCAATGGTCTTGGCCAGTTCGACGGACCGGTGAGTGGTGCCGTCGCGCGGTTCGACGGCATCGAGGTGCTCGCCCTCAATCGGCTTCCTGTCGGTCGGTGCGGGGTCGCGGTGGCACTGCTCGATCCGGCTTCGCGAGGTCGGGTGACCATCGAGGAGATCGACCTCAACTTGCTCGACGAGAACACTGACGATCTCGCCCGACTCACCGCCGGTGTCAGCGTCGCTATCGGTCGGCTGAGCGACGCGCTCGCCGCCGAGGGACTCGCGTTCGCCGACGAGATCCCGAAGTCGGGCGACATCTCATCGCTTCGCGACTGGGTGCGTCCCAGGTGGCGACCGCCGATCCCGTCTACACCCACGCTGCTAGCTCCTGCTCGCGCGACGTCGTCGATGAGGGTCACGCCGTCGGTGGTGTCGAGGGACTGTTCGTCGTCGACGCGTCGACGCTGCCTGGGGTGCCGACCGGCTCGATGATGAACGCGATTCTCGACCAGGTCGATGTCGTCTCGGGTCGATGGATGTCGAGCTAGCTGGGCTGGTTCGCTCGACGCCGGATGGAGAGCCGCACGGCGAGCACCCAACCGACCACGACAGCCCCCGCGAAAATGAACCACTGCACCGCGTATGACAGGTGGGAGCCCTCACTGAGATCGGGTCGCACCACCGGTTGCGGGAGACCGTCCGCCTCCGCCGGCGACGAAGAGACCAACTCGAGGTACACCGGCGCCAGATCGGTGAACTGTCGCGAGAGCCGAACGAGGTCGAGACGTTGAACCTCGGTGAGCAGGCCATCCGATGGGTCCCGAGCGCCGACAGCGCTGCGCTCCTCGCTCGGTCGAAGCCGGCCGAGCACCTCCACCTCGGTGCCCGGCAGCGGCGGATCGTCGACACCAAGGGGAACGAATCCGCGGTTGACGAGCACGACCCGACCGTCGTCGAGGAGGAGTGGCACGACGAGGTTGTCGCCGGCGCGGCCGTACTGCGACCGGTTCACCACCCGTAGCGACGCACTCTCGTCATAGGTGCCCGACACCGTCACCGGTCGCCAAGCGATACCTGAGTCGTCGACAGCGCCGAGACCATCCGTGTCGGCCCGCCAATCCCGGTCGACGAGTTGATCGAAGGGAACCGGGGTGCTGTCGTAGGAGGCCTCGACCACGGCGTTGAAGGCGCGGCGCTCATCGAGTCGTCTCAGTTGCCAGAACCCGAGGTTGACCATCGCGACCACCCCGACCACCACGAGCAGATGGAAGGCGATCCATCGTGGGGAGACGAGGAATCGAGGCACACCGAGAAGGTACCGGCGGCGCAGGAGTCGGCGTCGGGCGGAGCGCCTGCGAGGATGGTCACATGAGCGGCGCTGATCTGCCCGACTTCCACATCCCCCACGCCGAGAAGATCGAGTGGATGATCGAGACCAATGGTTGGGCGCTCGAAGCGGTCGCGCCCCGGTCCGACCTCGAGCCACCGGTTCCCGCCCACGCGTACACGATCGGGCTACCGGCAGCCGTCGGGTTCCCTGAGATCGCGCTCTACGGTCTCACGCCCGCCGCGGCGAATGGACTCCTCTCCATGGTGGTCGACGCGCTTCGTGGGGGCACCGACATCACCATCGGCGACGAGCTCATCGGCCTGCTCGACAACGGACTCCGCTGTCGATTCGTACCGGTCGTCGCCGAAGAGGCCGCGACCCGCTTCCCGACAGCGGTTGCCTGGTACCGCGGCGAACTGCCCGACGTTGTTCAGTTGCTCTACCCCGACCGGAACGGCTTCATGCCCTACGAGACCGGGTTCGACCAGCGGATGCGACTCGCCCAGCCGGTCATCGGCACCCTCTGATGAGTGCGCGCCCGGTGCTCGTGTTCGACGGTGACTGCGGGTTCTGCACGACCTCGGCCGGCCTCGCCGATCGGTGGCTTCGTATCCCGACCGTGGCCCCGTGGCAACGACTCGATCTCGAGGCACTCGGCCTCGACGAACAGCGCTGCGCTGAGGCTCTCCAGTGGGTTGGTGTGGACGGTGAGGTGCTGTCCGCCGAGCGGGCCGTCATCGCCGCGCTTCGACATCGCGGTGGTCCATTCATTGTGCCGGCGCTGGTGTTGGCGGCGGTCCGGCCGCTCGCTGGCGTGGCCTATCGGTTCATCGCGCGCAACCGGCATCGTCTGCCGGGTGGCACCCCGGCCTGTCGGCTCTGACCTTGGAGTCCGCGGCGGGTTAGGACGCCGCGAGCGGCGCCCGGTCTCGATACTCGGCCCACTCCCACTCGCAGCCGTGCTGGTCGAGTAACTCGAGGAACGGCTCGCTCGGGAGGGCCTCGGGGCCGACCACACCGGGTCGACGCCACACACCGGTGCCCATCAACTCGATGGCCACCGCTGGCATCACCGCGGTCTGCCAGACAACGGCCTGATGGCCGAACTCGCGCATGGACCAGGCGTTATCGACCAGGTGGTACACGTAGACCTCACGCGGCTCGCCGTCAGGGGAGAGGCCCCGCACCCAAGTGCCAGCGCAGGTGCGGCCGGTCATGTGCTCACCGAGAGTGGCCGGGTCGGGCAGGGCAGCGGCCACGACATCGCGGGGTGACACCTTGACCCCGCGCACCTCGACTGGCTCGGTCGACACCAGGTCGAGTTTGTCGAGGGTCTTCAACACCTGAATGAAGTCGCGACCGAGGCCGTACTTGAAGGTGACCCGTTCCACGTCGATCCACCGCGGGATGAGGATACTTCCTCGTGTTCGACGTTGACGCATTGGATCGCCCCGATGCCCTCGGGGAAGGTGAACATCTCGGGCTCGCTGAACGGCTCGGTGGTGAACCATCCACGATCACGCTCGTAGATGACCGGGGGGTTGAGGCATTCCTCGATGGTCGTCCAGATCGAGAAGGTCGGGGCGAAGTCGTATCCCTCGACCACGAGGTCGGCGCCGTCGCGCACCCCGATCTCATCGATGCGAGAGAAGAGATGGTCGGCGGCGTAGCGGGCGGCCACATCGGAGAAACCGGGCTCAACACCCATCCCGACGAGCGCCATCAGGCCGCGGTTCTTCCAGGCCGGGGACTGGGCGAACTGAGCATCACCCAAACGACGACCGACCTTCGCGTACGGCTCGGTCGGATGGGGGACCGAGGTGTTCATCGCCATGTCGACGTAGTGACATCCGGCGTGGAACGCCGCCTCGAAGATCGACGGGTTGAGCCACGGGTCGCAGGCGTTCAACACGACATCGGCTCGAGCCTCGGTGGCGAGCGCCGCGACCGCTGTCGAATCCGAGGCATCGACCTGTGCCGCGCGGATCCGACGACCGTCATCGCCGCCCTCCGCGGTGTCCACTGCGGCCTCGGCGCGCTCCAGGTCGATATCGGCGACGGTGATGTGCTCGTAGGCCTCCCGGCGTGAGGCGATGGCCACGAACGCCGAACCGACCCCGCCGGAACCGACCACGAGAACTCGCATGTGGTCAAGGTACACACCGGCCCATCAGCCAACTACCGTCGGCGTATGCGACCGGAACGCCCCCTCGCCGACCGTCTCGCCGGCGGCGCGACCGTGCTCATGCCGGGGGTGTGGGACCCGCTGTCAGCGCTCGTCGCGGTCCGGTCGGGATTCGACACCCTCTTCGTGTCGGGTTTCGCGATGTCGGCGAGCCTGCTCGGCGAACCCGACCACGGCATCCTCACCCAGTCCGAGGTGGCCGAGACCGCTGGACGAATCGGTCGGCGGCTCGCCCGTCTCGATACCCCGGTCGATCTCATCGTCGACGCTGACACCGGTTACGGCGGTGAGGCGAACATCCGCCGCACCGTCGAACTCTGGGAATCAGCGGGCGCCACCGGGCTCTTCCTTGAGGATCAGTTGTGGCCGAAGCGTTGCGGCCACATGGATGACAAGCAGGTCGTGCCTGCCGACGAGTGGCTGGCGCGTCTCAGTGTCGCCCTCGGGCATCGCGACCATCTCTTCGTGTGCGCCCGCACCGACGCGCGCGGCCCCATTGGACTCGACGAGGCGATCTCACGCGGCCGGGCTGCACGTGACCTTGGGGTCGACGCGGTGTTCGTCGAGGCTCCCGGATCGGTCGAGGAGTTGCGAGCCATCGCCGAGGGCATCCCCGGGGTGCCGCTCGTCGCGAACATGGTCGAAGGAGGACGCACCCCGCTGCTCACGCCCGATGAACTCGCCGACCTCGGCTTCTCACTGATCGTGTCGCCGCTGTCGGGTCTGTTGTCGATGTCGGCGGCCCTTGAGGCGTCATTTGACCACCTCCGCGCGGAGGGAACACTGCGCGATCAGCTCGATTCGGTGACCGGTTTCGACGAGTTCGTCGGCATCGTCACCGACGTCCCCCGTGCGTGAGGCGCTCGGAGCCGCTACTCTCACGCCCGTATCACGAGTGGTCCGGAGACGGGCCCGGCAACCTGGGATCGCCCCCAAGGTGCCTGCACGGAGACGTGCGATGCGGTCGGAACACCGGCAAACCGGCGATCCGACCGCTCGGGATGCGACAGCAGGAGAGACGGGAGGTGACATGGAGGAGCGACTACCGGTGACCGGTGCTTGGCGTCCCGGCGACCACGCCGGACGACGCCAGTTCTTGACGATCGCCGCCGACCGACCCTTCGCCCTCGACAGCGGCGAACTGCTCGCCGACGTCACCGTCGCCTACGAGACCTGGGGCACGCTCGCCGAGGACGCGTCCAACGCGGTGCTGGTCTGCCACGCGTGGACCGGTGACTCCCACGCAGCCGGTCGCGCCGGCCCGGGACATCCGACCGAGGGCTGGTGGGACGCGATGATCGGGCCGGGTCGCCCCATCGATACCGATCGCTGGTTCGTCGTGTGCGCCAACGTGCTCGGAGGCTGTCAAGGATCGACCGGGCCCGCCTCGGACGGGCCCGATGGACGTCCCTACGGGTCGCGGTTTCCGGTGATCACCATTCGCGACATGGTGCGGGTGCAGGCGCGACTCCAAGCCCATCTCGGCGTGGAGCGCTGGGCGTCGGTCGTTGGCGGGTCGATGGGGGGCATGCAGGTGCTCGAATGGGCCGCCACCTATCCGCGGCGAGTCGCCTCCATCGTTCCGATCGCCACCTGCCTTCACTCGACCGCTCAGCAGATTGCTTGGGGGATGATCGGCCGTCGCGCCGTCCGACTCGATCCCCGATGGAATAACGGCGAGTACTACGACGCGGCGCCTGGTGAGGGCCCCCACGAAGGGCTCGCCGTCGCGCGACAGGTCGCCCAAGTGACGTTCCGGAGCGACAACGTGTTCTCTGAGCGTTTTGGTCGCGGACTCGCCGAGCGTTCTGGTGGTGACGGGTTCGGCCTCTGGGAGGAGTTCCAGGTGGAGACCTACCTGCGGTACCACGGCGAGAAACTCGCTCGACGTTTCGACGCGAACAGTTACCTCGTGATTTCCAAGGCGATGGACCTCCACGACGTGTCGCGCGGTCGAAGCACCGTCGAGCAAGCCCTTCGTGGTTTCGACGGCGCCTGCTTGGCCGTTGGCGTGTCGAGCGACATGCTCTATCCCGCCTACCAGCAACGCCAGATCGCCGAGGCGTTCACGGCATCGGGCAACGAGGCGAACTATCTCGAAATCGACTCGCCCCACGGCCACGACGCGTTCCTGATGGAACTCGACCAACTCGGGCCGATGGTGAGCGGGTTCCTCGACCGGATCGGCTGACATGCCTGAGGGGCTCGAAGCCGAGATCTACGCGCGGTCCGCCCGCAAGGTGATCGGCCGCCGTGTCATCGCGGTGGAGGTCGATCCGCTGTGCGGTGACGGAGACCAACTCGGAACGCTGATCGGCGCCGAGGTGACCGGGGTTCGCCGACACGGCAAGCACGTGCTCGTCGACACGAACCGGGGTGCACTCGGCATGCATTTCGGTATGACCGGGCGTCTCGTCGTCGATGGGGCCGCGGCGATCGAACAACTCGAGTACGGCGCGCGGCGCGATGACCCTTCATGGGATCGGCTCATCGTTCGATTCGATGAGGGCGAGATGCGGGTGAACGATCCGAGGCGGTTCTCCCGGCACCGCCTCGACCCGGTGCTCGACCTGGGCGTCGACCTGCTAGCGCCGGTTGGGATGATCGCTGCCGCGCTCGATGGTGTCGCTCGGCGTCGTGGACCGGTGAAAGGCGTGCTGCTCGACCAGCGCGTCATCGGCGGTCTCGGCAACCTGTGCGTCGACGAGGTGCTCTTTCACGCTGGGGTCGACCCGGTGACGCCGATGCGCGAGGTAGCGGATCGCGATCGACTCGCCGAGGTGATCGCTGAGACGATGCCGTCGATGCTGGCCGCGGGAGGAAGCCACACCGGCGACACCGGGCCTGGTCATCGGGAGGGTGACGGGCGATGCGCGCTCGACGGCACGCGCCTTGTGCGGTCAATGGTGGCCGGTCGCGCGACGGTCTCGTGCCCGATGCACCAGCGGTGACCTGCCAAACTCGAGGGGTGCTGCCCGCTCAGGTGACCGTCGGCGATCCGACCGCCGCTCGCCTCGTGTTGCTCATCGTGATCACCCTTGTGGTGGTCGGCTTCGCGTTGATCGCGGTCGCGGTCTGGCTGATCCGTTCGACGCGCGTCGATCCGCCGGAGGTCGCCGTGCTTGAGCTGATGACCACCCATGCGTACCTCGCTGCGGCAGATACCGAGGAGCGCGAGCGAATGATCGAGCGAGTCCTCGCCGAGGTCGCTGCAGCCGAGGCCACAGCTGCTGCCCGCGGCCGCGACGACGCTGGAGACGACGCCCGCGTCGAGAACGACGTCCCACCTGATTCGTCCGCCATCGAGGCAACGACGAACTCCTCGGATGGAGGCGAGCCGGCCGACTCGGTACGGTGAGCACATGGCTGAACTCGATATCGACGCGATGCTGGAGCGCTTCCGCGACCGGGCCAAGGCTGTGAAGCAACGGCCGTTGCCGCCAGTGGCCGGGGATGAGCGCAAGGCCTTCATTGAGCAGGCACAGCGCGACTTCATGGATTTCGCGATCATCGGCGATGCCGCATGGGCCATGAAGGATGGGGTGTTGACCCTCACCGTTGATCTCCGCCCGAAGGACTCCTGAGGACCGAGGCCGTGTCCGCTCGCTGAAGCGGGTTGGTAGTATTCGTCGCGCATCGCGGACGTGGCTCAGCTGGTAGAGCATCACCTTGCCAAGGTGAGGGTCGCGGGTTCGAATCCCGTCGTCCGCTCCACGCGAATGCCCCCTGAATAGGGGGTTTTCGTCGTTTTTCGGACGCTGTCAACATGGTCTTGGGCGGTGCTGTGAGATCCTGACGGGATGTCCGAGGTGGCACCGAATGGCAAAGCGTTCGAGTCGGTGTGGGAATACCCGCGACCGCCGCGCCTCGAACGGGTGGAATGGCGAATCCGAGTGGTTCACGCGGACGAAGTGATCGTGGATGCGCCGTGGGCGGTTCGGATTCTGGAGACCTCGCAGGCACCCGCTTATTACGTGGCAGACGAGTTTGTGGATTCGCGGCACATCCGTCCGAGCGATCATCGGACGTTTTGTGAGTGGAAGGGCGTCGCTCACTATTGCGATGTGGCGGTCCGCGGCGAGGATTCTGACGTCGTTCATCGGGCGGGTTGGACCTATCCGGAGCCGACGGGCAGCTTCGCGGCACTGTCGGGTATGTGGGCGTTCTACGCCCAGGCGGTGGATGCCTGCTTCGTGGACGATGAACGTGTTGAGTCGAACGAGGGCTCGTTCTACGGCGGTTGGGTAACCGCCAACGTGACCGGTCCGTTCAAGGGCGGACCCGGCAGTGCGCTCTGGTGAGCGCGAGCTGATCCAACGGTGGTCGACCCGACGCGGTTGACGCCCGCCGGTTAGGGAACCAGCCGGGTGACGGTGATCATGACCGACGTCAGCGCCAAGGCGAAGCCGAGCATCCAGCGAGTCTGTCGAGCGATCGCATCGGAGATCTCGGTGCGAAGGCCGCCGATCTCGGTTCGGACCTCGGTGCGCAAATCCGCCATCTCGGTGCGTACTCCCGCGAGTCCGGTTCGGACCTCGGTTCGGAGGTCGGCTATCTCGGTTCGGATCTCGGTGCGGAGGTTGGCCATCTCGGCCCGGAGACCGGATGCGCTCACCGAGATCTCCGCGCGAAGGTTGGTCTCAAGGGCGCGGAGGTCATCCTTGGTCGCCACCTGATCCCAGGTGACCGGTGGAAGGTGAGACATGAGCGTCGAGGCCTCCTCGGCTCCGAGCACCGATTCGAGTCGACGATGCAGTTCGAGACGAGCCTTGTCGTTGGTTGACATGCGTTCCTCCTGTGAAGTGGATGGATCTCAGGAGGTCGGTGGTCGAACTCTAGACGACGGGTGTAACTGGGTGTCACCGCGTCTCACATGGCCCGGTGTCGTACCCTGACTAGGTGACCGACGCGCCTAACCACGATCAACCGATCGACGTCGGCATCGTTATCCCGACCATGGGGGACCGACCCGAGTTCATCTCAGAGTCCGTCACATCGATCCGGATGGCAGGTCGGGTTCACATCACCGTCGTCAAGCCGAGCGAGGTCACGCTCGACCAGGAACTGAGCGCATCCGTTGATGACATCGTCGACGATCCGGGTCGGGGGCTCGCCGCAGCGATCAACACTGGCCTCACCACACTCCCGGACACCATCCGATTTGTCTCGTGGCTCGGCGACGACGACCGGCTTACCCCGGGCACCATCGAAGGGATCGTCAGCGAACTTGATCGAAGCGGCGCCTCCGCTGTGTACGGGCGCTGCCGCTACATCGACGTAGACGGGAACCAACTCTGGATGAATCGAAGCGGGCGTTTCGCCGCCCCCCTCATGCTTTTCGGCCCGCAACTCGTGCCGCAACCCGGCTCGCTGCTGAGACGCGTCGACGTCGATCGGCTTGGAGGACTTGACGAGACGCTTCGCTGGGCGTTCGACCTTGACCTCCTGCTGCGGCTCCGCCGCGAAGCCAACGGCATTCGGTTCATGGAGACAACCGTCGCCGAGTTCCGCTGGCACAGCGGCTCGCTGAGCGTGGGAGGTCGTCGAGGGTCCGTCAATGAGGCGAGCGTCGTGCGCCGCCGCCACCTGCCACGGGTCGCCCGCCCACTCAGCCTGATCTGGGAAGCGCCGTTGCGGCTCATCACTCTTCTCGCGGGGCGCGTGCTCGACTGGCGAGCTCCTCGCTGACATCTACGTCGGCGCTCGGCATCACGCGCACCTCTCCTCAGCGTTACGGTTGATCAGGTGCCCGACGTGAGCCTGCTCCCCGTCCACACTCGCCCCATCACCCCGGACCAGGTTCGAGACCTGAAATCCCATCTGGATGCCGGCGGGACAGTGCTCGTCGCCATCACCCCAGACGACCCGATCGCTCTCGAACTCGCTGGTGTCGAGATCGCCGACCACGGGCCGGACACCGAATGGTTCGTCACGCTCACTGACCGGCCCGAAGGCAGTCGGCTCACCGGTGAGGTGCCGGTGTGCGGGCCACTCGCTGTCCTCAGGCCCGTCAACGATGACGTCGAGGTGGTGGCCACCACCAGCGTGCGCTTTGCCCACGGACCAACGATGACCGTGCGGCGATGTGGCCCTGGTCGAGTCATCGCCTCGGGTATCGGCGATCTCGGCGCTGTGCTCAACCACCCGGTGCTCGGCACGTACATCCACCGACTCGCAGCAGCAGCGACGCCCGCTCGAACCGACGAGATCGGAGTCGCCGTCGTCGGATACGGGCCCTTCGGCGGCATGGGCTACCTCCACGGTCTCGCCTGCACCGAGACCGAGGGGCTCCGGCTCGCCGCTGCCGTCGACACCTCCGCCGACCGACTCGACGCCGCACGCCGCGACTTCGGGGACGTGGCCACCTTCACCTCGATCAATGACTTGCTCGCGAGCGACACGGCGGAAGTCGTCATCATCGCCACCCCTCCCGTGCTCCACGCCGACCTCGCCCGAGCCTGCCTCGACAGCGGACGCCACGTCGTTGTCGAGAAGCCGATGTGCCTCACCGGAGCCGACGCCGACGACCTCGTCGCCCGGGCCAATTCAGCAGGCCTCGCGCTCAGCGTTCATCAGAGCCGGCGATGGGACACCGACTTTCTGGCGCTCAGGCGCGCCGTTGAGAAGGGCATGATCGGCGAGGTGTTCAACATTGAGACCTTCGTCGGCGGGTTCGAACACCCATGTCGCGCATGGCACTCCGAGGAGAGCGTCTCGGGTGGCGCGGTCTACGACTGGGGTTCCCACCACATCGACTGGATCCTGCGCCTCCACGGTTCGGCCCCCGAGCGGGTCAGTTGCACCACCCACACCCGCGTCTGGCACGACTCAACCAACGTCGACCAACTCGAGGTGAAGATGATCTGGTCGGACGGCCGTGAAGCTGCCTTCCGTCAGAGCGACCTCGCCGCCATCCGACGTCCCAAGTTCTACGTGCAGGGAACCGAGGGAACCATCGACGGTCACTACCAACCCCTCGACGCCTCGCGTCTCGAACCGGGGCGCGGCTATCTGAGCGGTGTCCACCACCATGCCGAACGGCCCGTCGACCTTCGCCTGGCCCGCTATGAGAGCGATTGGGGACTCATCGAATCGGCCATCCCGCCGGCGCCGCATCCCGGCTGGGGCTTCCACCGCAACCTCGCCGACCACCTGCTGCTTGGTGAACCACTTGCCGTCGACCCGCGCGAGAGCCGCGATGTCGTCCGCGTGCTCGAGGCCGCGCACCGCTCCGGTGCCGACGGCGGCACTGTGATCACCCTCTGAGGACGACCGTGGCTGATCAGGACATTCCCAGCCGGCGCGTCCGGCTTGCCAGTGGACCCGAATTGCGCATCATCGAACGAGGCGATGGTGAACCCCGATGGCTGCTCGTGCACGGGCTCGCATCGAACGCGCGCCTCTGGGATGGGGTTGCGCGTCGCCTTGCCACGAGTGGATCTACCACCGTTGCCGTCGACCAGCGAGGCCATGGATTGAGTGACCGGCCCGACGATGGGTACGACATGGCGACGGTCGCCGACGACCTCGCACATCTGGTCGACGCGCTCGGCTGGGAAACAGCGTTCCTCGCTGGCCAATCATGGGGAGGCAACGTCGTGCTCGAAGCGCTCGCCCGACACCCGGAGCGATTCCTTGGAGCGGTCTGCGTCGACGGTGGATTTATCCGACTTCGAGATCGATTCGAGAGTTGGGATGACTGCGCGACCGCCCTCGCCCCACCACCGCTGACTGGCACCCCGGTGGAGGAGATGCGTCGGTGGGTGGACAACTCCGCCGCCGACTGGCCAGAGGAGGGGCGCCTCGGAACGATGGCGAATTTCGAGGTTCGTGACGACGGGACAATCGCGCCGTGGCTGACCCGTGAGCGGCACATGGCGATCCTCGCCGGAATGTGGGATCACGACCCGAGTGTCACGGTCGCCGGCCTCGATCGATCGATCCATGTCATTGCCGCCGACACCGGAGACCGGTACTTCGACAAGTCAAGCGCCGTCGGTCAACTCATCGACGCGGCCACCGATGCGCAGGTCACGTGGTTCCGCCCCGCTCATCACGACGTTCACGCGCAGCAACCTGACCCCGTCAGCGACGTGTTGCGCGG
>JGI11705J14877_10001253_pt1 | contig 14634 bp, 12 predicted proteins | sample Etolaghawater15m_FD_14877 | JGI IMG/M metagenome (IMG submission 14877) | reverse complement strand
TCTTCCAGGACCGTGCCCGTCCAACCGCGTTCCAGTTGTTCTTCCAACGCATCCAGACGTTTGGCCAAATAGCCGCCGATTTCGCCGGCATGCGCGGGGTCGGTCAAAACTTGCGGGTTGAGCGCGCCCAAAATGGCCGCTTGTTCGATGATTTTGAGCGGCACGTGCTTGGAAATATCGCGCAACAAGCCGCGTGCGACGCGGGCTTCTTCCACCAAATTGCGCAGATCCGCGCCAGCCATTTGGCCACCGTCATATCCGGTGAAGACCGTGCCTTCATCGACGGCGGCGTTAAACAGGTAGTCTTCCAAATAGCTGTCGTCTTTTAGGTACACTTCCGAATTGCCGCGTTTCACCCGGTACAGCGGCGGCTGGGCGATATACAGATAACCGCGTTCGATGATTTCCGGCATTTGGCGATAAAAGAACGTCAGCAACAGGGTGCGGATGTGGCTGCCGTCCACGTCAGCATCGGTCATGATGATGATTTTGTGGTAGCGGCACTTTTCGATATTAAAATCGTCGCGCCCGATGCTGGTGCCCAAGGCGGCGATCAGAGTGCCGATTTCTGCCGAGCCTAACATTTTGGTGCCGATTTCTGCCGAGCCTAACATTTTGTCAAAGCGCGCCCGTTCGACGTTGAGAATTTTACCCTTCAACGGCAAGATCGCTTGGTTGGAGCGGTCACGTCCCTGCTTGGCGGACCCGCCAGCAGAATCACCTTCCACCAGGAACAGTTCGGAATTGGCCGGGTCGCGTTCTTGGCAATCGGCCAGTTTTCCCGGCAGCGAAGTGATGTCCAGCACGCCTTTGCGCCGCGTCAGTTCACGGGCCTTGCGGGCCGCTTCGCGGGCGGCAGCGGCTTCGATGATCTTACCGATCACTTGACGCGCTTCGGTGGGATGCTCTTCAAACCAGCGATCCAGGCCTTCGCTCAACACGCTTTCGACCACCGGACGCACTTCGGAGCTGACCAGTTTGTCTTTGGTTTGCGACGAGAATTTCGGGTCGGGCACTTTCACCGACAACACGCAGGTCAAGCCTTCGCGGGCATCGTCGCCGGTTAGGCCGACTTTTTCTTTTTTCGACATGCCCGACTTGGTGAAATAGGCATTGATGGTGCGGGTCAACGCGCCGCGAAATCCGGCCAAGTGGGTGCCGCCGTCGCGTTGGGGAATGTTGTTGGTGAAACACAGGGTTTGTTCGTGATAGCTGTCGTTCCACTGCATGGACATTTCGACCGTGATGTCGTCCTTTTCGCCCGCCACCATGATGGTTTCGCTGATCAGCGGTGACTTGGCGCGGTCGAGATACTTGACGAACTCGACCAAGCCGCCTTCGTAATGCAAATCGATTTCAACCCGGTCAACGTGGCGTTCATCAATCAACTGCATGTGCACGCCGGAGTTCAAAAATGCCAATTCGCGCAGGCGATGTTCCAGGGTCGCAAAGTCAAATTCCACCATTGTAAAGGTCGACACCGCGGGATGGAACGTCACGTGGGTTCCGGTGTAAGGAATGCCTTCTTCGGTGATGGGGGATTTGCCGACCACTTCCAGCGAGCGCACCGTGTCGCCATTTTCAAACCGACAGCTGTGCTCTTTGCCGTTGCGATGCACGGTGAGCTCCAACCAATCCGACAGGGCGTTCACCACCGACACGCCCACCCCGTGCAGACCGCCGGAAACCTTATAGGAGTTTTGGTCAAACTTACCGCCCGCGTGCAGCTGGGTCATGATGACTTCCGCCGCCGACACGCCTTCTTCGGCGTGCATGTCGACCGGAATGCCGCGACCGTTATCGGTGACGGTCACCGAGCCATCGGCGTTGAGTTTTACGGTGACCAAATCGCAGTGCCCCGCCAGCGCTTCATCGATGGCGTTGTCGACCACTTCATAGACCATGTGGTGCAAGCCCGAACCGTCGTCGGTGTCGCCGATGTACATGCCGGGGCGTTTGCGCACCGCTTCCAGGCCCTTGAGCACCTGAATAGACCCGGCGCCGTAGGCGGCATCTTCGGAGGAAAGAACGGGTTGGTCTTCGCTTTGATCGGTCATATGGGTCTCTGCCTTTAGGGGGCCTTTAAGGGCTCAAATTAACGTTTAGGACGTTTCCGACACGGTTGCGTCGTTGACGGTGAAAAAGTGCGCCCGGCCTTGAAGCGGGGCGAACAGATCGGATTCGGTTCCGGTGAACCAGGCCTGACAGCCCAAACTTAACACTTCGCCGAACAGGGCGTCGCGATGATGTGCATCCAAGTGCGCAGCGACTTCGTCCAGCAACAAAACCGGCACCCGGCCTTCGTCTGAGGCGGACAACCTGGCCGCCGCCAGCACCAAACCCACCAGCAACATTTTTTGCTCGCCGGTCGAGCATTGCCCGGCGGGCATGGCCTTGGCCGCATGGGTCACCACCAAATCACTTTGATGGGGCAAACGACCTTCGATGGCGTTGCCCGCACCGCCCATTTTGGCGTCGCGGGAGCGCGAACTTTTCAGCGCCCGGCGCAAACGGTCTTCCACTTCCAACGCGGGCAGGTCCGTCAACCACCCTTCGGCCAAGCCATCAATCGCCAAGGTACAGGCGGGAAACTGGCTATCCGTCTCATGAAACACCCCGGCCATTCCCCCGGCAAGTCGCTCCGCCACATGCAAGCGCGCCGCCGCGACGGCCATGCCGCGGGTGGCCAGGGTATCTTCCAAGGCGCTCAACCAGGCATCATCCATCTTGTTATCCGCGAGCAACTTGGTGCGTTCGCGCAAAGCATGGTTATAAGCCGAAATGCGTCCCGCGTGGGCGGGATCAAAACTGTACACCAAGCGATCCAAAAACCGCCGCCGCTCGANACTGCCGTCCAAAAACAACCGATCCATTTGCGGCGTCAGCCAGTGCACTGCAAAATGCGCGCTCAACACCGACTGTGCCCTTTGCGCTTCGCCGTCAATATGCACGACCCGTTTCGCGCCCGATACATTTTCCAGCCCGGTTCCGATGCGCACCGGGTAATCGCCGCTGGAAACTTCTGCGGCAACCGCCCAAACCCGCCCCGCATCCGTACCACTGTCACGCACACTGGGGTCGCGCCGTCCAACGTCGCTCAATTTGGCGCGGCGCAGGCCGCTGCCCGGAACCAAAAACGACAACGCTTCTAACACATTGGTTTTGCCCGCCCCATTGGCCCCGCTGAGCACGATGGGTTTGGGGCCCGTTTCGAGGCGCGCATGTTCGTAACAGCGAAAGTTACTCAACGTTAAACGGGTGCAAGCCAATCGGGTACTAGCCAAACTGGAATTGGCCGAACGCGCAGCACCCGTCGGTCCCACATCGCTTCGAGACGGCGGAACCGGGCCGTTGAAATCAACCGATGCCAGGGCTTGTGTCACGTTTGCTCTTTTGTCCTGTTCAGACTGCATGGGTACGTAAAGCGGGTGCGTAAAGCGACGAATCAATCGCGTCCATCAAACACGCCCATCAAACACGCATCGGCATCAGCACATACAGCGCGCTGTCGTCGCCTTCTTCGCGAATGATGGTCGGAGACGCCGCATCCGAAAGCGACATGACAATCGTGTCGCCCTCAACCTGGCGCATGATTTCCAGCAGGTAGGCTGAGTTAAAGCCGATTTCCAGACGCTCCCCGGCGTAATCCGATTCCAGCTCATCCGTTGCACTGCCGCTTTCGGGGCTGGATGCCGACAACACCAAAGAGCCTTTGTCCAAGGTCAGCTTCACGGCGCGGGATTTTTCCGTCGAGATGGCGGACACCCGGTCCACCGCATCGCCAAAGGCTTTGCGCAGGACTTTCATTTCTTTGTCGTTGCCCTGGGGAATGACCCGTTCGTAGTCGGGGAAGGTGCCGTCGATCAGTTTGGACGTCAGCACCACGCCATCGAAGGAAAACTGGATTTTGGCTTCCGACAGGGAAACACGAATTTCCGCTTCCGTTTCTTCGATCAGCTTGTGCAGTTCGTTCACGGTTTTGCGCGGCACGATGATGCCGGGCATGCTGTCGGCACCGTCGGGAAGCGGCGTTTCCGCACTGGCCAGACGGTGACCGTCGGTGGCGACCGCACGCAGCACCGGGGCGCCATCTTGTTCGGCGGCATGCAGGTAAATGCCGTTCAGATAATAGCGGGTTTCTTCGGTGGAGATGGCGAAGCGGGTTTTGTCGATCAAGTCTTTCAACTGCGCGGCGGCCAAATCGAAGTTCACGGGCAAATCGCCGCCCGACATGACCGGAAATTCACCGGCAGGCAAGCACGACAGCGAAAACCGCGAACGGCCAGAGCGCAAAACCATCTGTCCGTCGCCCGACGTGGCGTCCAGCTCAATGTCTGCACCGTCGGGCAGTTTGCGCACGATTTCGTACAAGGTGTGCGCCGGGGCGGTGGTTTCGCCGGGCTGGGAAACTTCGGCCGCCGTGGCGTCAACGATGTCTAAGTCCATGTCGGTGGCGTTGAGGCGCAACTTGCCGTCGCCCGCCGTCAGTTTGACGTTGGAAAGAATGGGAATGGTGTTGCGACGTTCAACAACGTTCTGCACATGGCTCAAGGATTTCAAAAGAGCGGCGCGTTCGATAATCAGCTTCATATCTCATCCAACATTACTGTTCGTTACGTCATCATATGCGTTCGGCAACACATGCGTTCGGCCACATGGCCCACAATCCCCGGAAACTTTGCACTGAAATCCCCGCCCAAAAGCGGTTGCCTCAGTTCCTCTCAAAAAGGCACCCTGAAAAAGGCCCCCTGAAAAGGGATGTCATTATAACAAAGAGCCCTTAAATCCGAAGTCTTTTCTTCTGCCGGAAATGCGCCCAATACGTTCATAATAACAAGGGCTTAACCGGCATACTCCGGCCATCATGCCCCAGCCCGATCATGGTGTGCGCAAAATACCCCCACAACCGATTCGCGCGGTCGTGTGGATACGCTGCACAAACACCAAGCCCCTGGGTGCAAAAGCAGCCAGGGGCTTGTTTTAAAGGCTTAGATAGCATGCAGTGAAATGGAGCGACCTTAGCCTTCCAGCATGCGCCGCAGCAATTCCACATCCTCGGCGAAGGACGGATCGCGTTCGCGCAGCTCTTCGACTTTTTTGACCGCGTGCATAACCGTGGTGTGATCGCGACCACCGAACTTACGACCGATTTCAGGCAACGAGCGCGAGGTCAATTGTTTGGCCAGATACATCGCCACCTGACGCGGGCGGGCGACCGAGCGCGCGCGCCGGGCCGAGTGCATGTCGGACGTGCGAATGTTGAAATGTGCGGCGACTTTTTTCTGAATTTCTTCGATGGTGACGCGGCGATCATGGGCACGGATCAAATCGTGGAGCACGTCTTGCGCGGTCTCGATGGTGATGTCGCGGCCGACCAGCGAAGAATGCGCGGCGACGCGGTTCAAAGCGCCTTCCAATTCACGCACGTTCGAGGTGATTTTATGGGCCAAAAACTCCATCACCTTCAATGGCACATCAACGCCCATGCGCTCAGACTTGGTCTGCAAAATGCCCAAGCGCAGCTCGTAGGTGGTGGCGTGAATGTCGGCCACCAAACCACAGTTGAGGCGCGATTTCAGACGCTCTTCCATACCTTCCAAATCGGACGGGGATTTATCCGCCGAAATGACGATCTGGCGACCTTGATCGACCAGCGCGTTGAAGGTGTGAAAAAATTCTTCCTGGGTGGAATCTTTGCCGGAAATGAATTGCACATCATCGATCATCAACACATCGACATTGCGGAACTGGTCTTTGAAATCCACCGTGTTCTGTTCCCGCAACGCACGGATGAAACGGTACATGAACTTTTCCGCCGACATATAGATGACCGTGCGATTGGGGTCGACTTCGCGGATGTTCCACGCAATGGCGTGCATCAAGTGGGTTTTGCCCAAACCAACGCCGCCATACAAAAACAGCGGGTTAAATTGTGCGTTGGGGCTTTCGGCAATGCGCTGGGCGGCGGCGTGGGCAAATTCGTTGGGCTTGCCGACGACAAAATTTTCAAAGGTATATCGGGGGTCCAAGGGCGCGCTGATTTCCAGTGCGGTGTCGTTGGCGGGCCGCACACCGGCTAAATATCCAGGGGCACTTTTAAGGACCCGTTGATCACGCGCCATCGGCTGCGTACCCGGCGGAACCGACTTGGACGCCGCCTTGCGGGGCGAGCCACTTGAAGGCATAAGACTGGACACGTTTCCAGAAACACTGCCCGTCACGCCGTGAACATGGGGCGTTTCACCACTGAGTGCGGAAATGCGGTTCGACGTGTTGGCCGCTTTTGCATCGTTTTGGCCGTATTCGGCCTGTACAAACACCTCAACGTCTTTTACGGCGGCGTTCATACCACTCCACAGTTCACCAAGACGATCCGCATAATGGGCAACCACCCAATCCTTCATGAAACGGGTCGGCACCGAAATGCGCACCAGACCATCATTCCATTCCCGAACCATCATCGGTTTGAGCCAGCTTTGAAAAGCGGCTTCCCCAATTTCATCGCGCAAGCTGCTCAGCACATCTTCCCACTGTGCCGCCACTTGAGCGTCAACGCTAACCCCGTTCATAAACTTTTCCCCTTGCTGCAAATGGAAGCTTCAAATCGGCCCAGGTTCGCGCGTGTGTCGATGCGAACGCGATGCGCCTTTAGATTCTTCCCTCTCAGCAACCCTATACAAGTGCCTGACGTATATGCCGTCCGGCCTTGAGCCCGTGCGACGAACGCTTCATGACTTTTCATCTATCTTAGTTGCCCCAAAATTAAACGTTTCTTCCTTACCGGCATTCGACAAATATCGAAATGAAAACGCCGGTCACCTTTTTTGTAGAAGGCACATGAGCGCGTAATTATTATTTTTTGAACCTGCAAGTCATGACTTCAAATCATCAATAGCGACAGATTTTGGCTTTCAGAATGCAGACCATTTGCAGAGTATTCGCGGGCCATCCCCAGCCCTTGAACTGCCAACGATGTGAAGAGTAATTACAGGTCGTGTTGAAGAGCCTTAAGGGCCCTTCAATGTTGGCGTGATCTTAGAGGCCTATTGGATGCGTTTCAACGAGATCGAAAGGGGAACAGGTGAAAAAATTGACTTGACTTAAACAGCCACACCGAATCCATCCACGCTATCCACAGGCGGTGGATAACACCTTCAATACGCAGGTTTTTTTACCTTTCCCCAATTTGCCTCTCAACCACAAAATATGGACATTTTATCTCTTTATAATGCTATATGCTGGCATCTCCGGCCATCTAAGAGAAATGGACTACAGCTCGTTTTTGGCCTTTATTTTGACTTAGGGCTGTTCTTCCGTGGTGCATAAACGGGGAGGAAATAATTTCTACTTTAGGCTCATAAAATCGTTTTTTGCCCGCAAACCAATCTTACAGCTCAACAGCGATAATTTTCTGGTTTTACACGCCTTGATGCCTGTAAAAGCAGGCCCAAAATCGCGCCTTGTTCCGACGCGGATCAAGCCCGTAAAAAAGCGTAAAAGGCGGCGTATAAACACAAAAAACCGCCCCCAAGAAACCGGTTCGGTTTTGAGGGCGGTTTTAAACTTGTGCGGCACAATCGCGTCTGCGAAAGACCCCATTTCAATCGACAGATGAAGACGAACGTCTCATCAGACCGATGAACCGGGACCTTTAAACGAGGGCTTTGATGCCCGCGCTGAGACGCGAAACTTTGCGTGCCACGGTGTTCTTGTGGAAAATGCCAAGCTGTGCGCTACGCATCATCTGCGGTTCAGCAGACTTCAGGGCAGCAGCGGCGGCGGCTTTATCGCCGGCGAGGATGGCTTTTTCCACCAATTTGATGGCGGTGCGGACGCTGGAACGACGTGCGCCGTTAACTTCGGTGCGACGGGCGGTCTGGCGGATACGCTTTTTAGCAGACTTATGATTTGACATTTAATCTCAACCTTTTGCGTTGAACGCGTGTTCGAACGGAAGCGCGGGTTATATAGCCCCCCGCCAGCATCGTCAAGCCTTATAACAGGCATTTTAGGGCGTTTTGAGGCGTTTTTTGCCTTTAGCGGTTCTCGAATTTCGGCTTGCGCTTTTCAATAAACGCCTTCATGCCTTCTTTTTGATCGTAGGTGGCGAAACACGCATGAAACAGCCGACGTTCATAGCGCACGCCCTCGCTCAACGTGGTTTCAAACGCACGGCGCACGGATTCTTTGGCCATCTTCATGGTCGAGCGCGAGAACGTCGCCATGGTCGCCGCCATGGTCATGACTTCATCCATCAACTGATCGGCCGGCACCACCCGCGCCACCAGGCCGGAGCGTTCGGCTTCTTCGGCCCCCATCATGCGCCCGGTCAACACCATATCCATGGCCTTGGCCTTGCCCACCGCACGGGTCAAGCGTTGGGTGCCGCCAATGCCCGGCACGATGCCAAGCGTGATTTCCGGTTGGCCGAACTTGGCGGTGTCGGAAGCGATGATCAGATCGCACATCATCGCCATTTCACAGCCACCGCCCAGCGCAAACCCCGATACCGCCGCGATAACCGGCTTGTGACAGCTGTCGATGCGATCCCACGGGCCGGAGATAAAATCACCCATGTAAGCATCGTTAAACGACTTGTCGGCCATTTCTTTAATATCTGCACCGGCGGCAAAGGCTTTTTCAGAACCCGTCAGCACAATCACGTTGACGTTGTCATCAGCCTCAAAGGCGTCCAGGGCGCGGCCCATTTCGCCAATCATCTGGGCGTTCAGTGCATTCAGTGCCTTAGGACGGTTGAAGGTGATCACACCGATGCCATCTTTGACTTCGATGAGAATCGTTTCGTTGGCCATTACGGCGGTATCGGGCATTGGTCGAGTTCCTTTTCGGGGATTAAATTTAAAGATGTTTATTTTTTGAGGGGCGTCTTTTGCCCTGAGGCCAGCGGTGCCAGGGTAAAGCGCACCCGTAACGTGTTGCCCATTTGCTCAAAGGCCAACGACAGGCTTTCGTCTTCGCGCACGAACATATCTGTTGTTTCCTTGACCCAGCCCAATTGCGGCAAGGTCGAAGCATAAAACTTCACGACTTCGGCTTGGCTGACCGATCCTTCGGCGAAAATTTCGGCCAAACGGCCATCGGGCGTGGAAAACTCGACCCCATCGCCAACCTCTTCAAGTCCCTCCATCAACGGCAAATCTTCAATGACGGCGGAAAAACCGCTGCTCTCCGCCCTTGACCCAGAAGCCGAAAAAAGCGCGATGGAAACGGCGAGACACAAAACAACAACAAAGCGCATGATGAAGCCTTATTAACGTTGATGGCGGGGACAATAATACGTGGATCGCCCGCCTTGTTCCAAGTGCTGAATGCCCTTGGTCTTCAAAACATCACAATCACAGCCCGGACAAGCCTGCCCGGTGCGGCCATAAACGGCAAAACTGTGCTGAAAATAGCCCAATTCGCCGTCCGTGGTGCGATGATCTTTCAGCGTTGAGCCGCCCGCCTCGATGGCGGCGCTCAACACCGACTTTATGGCTCCCGCCAATTTTTCCGCCCGCGCACCCTGCACCGTGCCCGCCCGCCGCTTGGGGGAGAGCCCTGCGCGAAACAAGCTTTCAGACGCATATATATTGCCCACCCCGGCCACCACATGGCTGTCTATGATGGCCTGTTTGATGGCGACTTTTTTACCCTTCAGGGCCGCCGCCAGCACCGGACCGGAAAAGGCATTGCCCAAGGGTTCGGGGCCAATGTCTTTGATCAAGGGATGTTCCGCCACCTTTTCACTGGGGCACAGATCCATCAAACCAAAGCGCCTGGGGTCGGTAAAAACGATGACAGCACCATTGCTGAGATCAAACTGCACATGATCGTGTTTGCCCACCAGCGGGGGCGGTTCGCCCGGCGGATAAATGCGCACCTGACCCGACATGCCCAGATGCCATATAAGCGTGTCATCGTGCGTTTCGATCAAAAGATATTTGGCGCGTCGCCCCGTGCGTTTGATGCGGGCCCCTTCGAGGCGCTCAACAAAGTCGACGGGAAACGGTTTGCGCAAGTCTGCGCGGCGTAAATGCACCCGCGCAAAAGCAGCCCCTTCCAAGACGGGGGCCAGACCTCGACGTACGGTTTCGACTTCAGGCAACTCAGGCATAGAAACGACAGTAGCCTCTTTGCGAACGTTCCGCTATGTTCCAGCTTATGAGCAACAAAACACACCCCGCCAGCGCGCCGGAAATCCTTTCTCCAGGCGAGCCCACCACGCACTTTGGTTACAAAACCGTGCGTGAAGAAGATAAGGTCGACATGGTGCGTGGCGTTTTTGACAACGTCGCGTCCAAATACGATTTGATGAACGACCTGATGAGCATGGGCGTCCATCGCCTGTGGAAAAATCGCTTGATCGAAAAGCTGCGCCCGCATCCGGGTCAAAAGCTGCTTGATGTCGGCGGCGGCACCGGCGATATCGCGTTTAAATACTTAAGCGGCGGCGGCGATGACGTCACGGTGTTCGACATCAACGACGAAATGCTGCAGGTCGGCCGTGATCGCGCCATCGACAAAGGCTTGCTGCAAGGCATTCAATGGCAGCAAGGCAACGCTGAAGAGCTGCCCTACGCAGACGCCACCTTCGATGCCTACACAATCGCCTTTTGCATCCGTAACGTCACCCACATCGATCGCGCCTTGGCGGAAGCCAAGCGCGTCCTGAAGCCAGGTGGACACTTTTTGTGCCTGGAATTTTCCAAGGTGGTGGTTCCCGGCCTCAGCACCATTTACGACACCTATTCGTTTTCGCTGTTGCCCAAAATCGGGGAAATCGTCGCAAACGATCGGGACTCGTATCAATACTTGGCCGAATCCATTCGCCGCTTCCCCGATCAAGAGACGTTCAAAACCATGATCGAAGACGCCGGGATGGATGTGGCCAGTTATGAAAACCTGACCGGCGGCATCGCCTGCATCCACAGCGCTTGGCGCACGTAAGCGAGGCTCTTGTGGAATCTCTTCGTCATATCCTGCGCTTGATGTCCATTGCCCGCACTTTGGCGCGCCATGATGCGCTGTTCATTTTGGAACAATTGCAGTTGGCCCCGGCCATTGTGTTGTTCGCCAAAATGATTTCCAGCCGCCGGGTGCCGGGTCGCCCCGGCGAACGCCTGGCGCGCGCCTTTCAAGACATGGGCCCCAGCTTCATCAAAGTCGGGCAAATGCTGTCGACACGCTCGGACTTGTTGGGCGAGCAGATGGCCGCCGATTTGTCCACCTTGCAAGACAAACTGCCGCCGTTTTCGGGTGTTCAAGCGCGCGCTGCCATTGAGGCCGAATTCGGCCAAACCATGGACGAACTGTTCTCTTCCTTCGACGACACCGCCATCGCTGCCGCGTCCATCGCCCAGGTGCACTTCGCCGTCACCCGAGAAGGCGAAGAAGTCGCGGTCAAAGTTCTGCGTCCCGCCATTGAAAAAGCCTTCAAGGGCGATTTGGAGCTGTTTTTTTGGGGCGCGCGGCTGCTGGAACGCACCCGACCCGAACTCAGGCGTTTAAAACCCGTCGAAAGCGTGGCGACCTTGGCGCGCTCGGTCGAAATGGAAATGGATTTGCGGTTTGAAGCGGCCGCCGCCGATGAACTGCGGGAAAACTTCCTCACGGATCGCTCAATCTTCGTGCCGCGCATCGATTGGCTGCGCACCGGCAGGCGGGTCATGTGCACGGAGCGCGTACACGGCATTTCATTTGGCGACATTGCCGCCATCAAAGCCGCCGGCCACGACACCTTGGAAATTTTACGCAAAACCGCCGAGACCTTTTTTTACCAAGCGTTTCGCGACGGTTTTTTCCACGCCGATATGCATCCCGGCAATCTGTTTGTGTTGGATGATGGCACCGTGGCGATTGTCGATTTTGGCATCATGGGACGGCTGAACCAGACCTCGCGGCGCCATTTGGCGGAAATGTTGATGTCTTTTCTCACCCGCAATTATCGCCGTGTCGCGGAAATTCATTTTGAAGCGGGCTGGATCCCCAAAAACCAATCCATCGAAGAATTCACCCAGGCGTGTCGCTCCATCGCCGAGCCGGTTTTGGACCGTCCGCAAAATGAGATTTCCATTGCCCGGCTGTTGGGTCAATTGTTCCAAATCACCGAAACCTTCCAGATGGAAAGCCAGCCGCAACTGCTGCTGTTGCAAAAAACCATGTTGGTGGCCGAAGGCACCGGTCGTCGTTTGGCCCCCAACGCCAACATGTGGATCATCGCGAGACCCCTTATCGAAGAGTGGATGCACGCCAACTTTGGCCCCGAAGCGATGGTCAAGGATGCGGCCCGTCAGGGCGTGGACGCCCTCAATCGCCTGCCCGGTATCGTCAGAGGCCTGGAAACGGCGCTGAGCCAATTTGACGAACACGGGCTTAAGCTTCATCCCGACACCGTGGCGCTACTGCGCGGGAAACGGCGCCAAACCTCGTCGGTTCAGGCGCTGATTTGGGTTGCCTCCATCGCCGCCACCGTCGCCGCCACAACCTTTTTGATGAGCGCCCTTTAACGCGCTATCGACGTAAAGACCGCTTATTTTCACGACAAATGCGAGATATACTCCGAGTCCCTGAACAACCGCACCTTTGGTTGACATCTTGGCGGAAACGGATTCTGATTAGATCATGATCCATCCGAACTTTCTCACCCTCGAAGAGCGCCATGAGCTTGAGCGATGCGTCCGCCGTCAGCGTGAGGAGCACGGGATTGCTCGTCGTGCGAACGCGATCCTGCTGCTCGACAAGGGCAAATCCTGCGCTGAGATCGCGGAGGTTCTCTACCTCGACGACGACACGGTCCGCAGTTGGTTTAAATCCTTCAAGCAGGACGGCTGGGAAATTCTCGCGCTTGACGGTTGGCAGGGCGGGCACTCGCGCATGGCGGCGGATCAGGAAGCGAGCCTACGCGCATGGCTTGATGATCGTTTTTGCCGATCAGCGGATGAGGTGCGGGCGTATCTTGCGGCGGAATACGACCTACGCTATTCACATTCCGGCTGTCTGAAACTGTTGCGTCGTTTGGGTTTTGAATATCGCAAACCCAAGGCGCTGCCGCGTGTGGCGGATGAGGAAAAGCAGGCTAAATTCATCGCTTTTTATGAAAATATGATGAACGCGCTGCCCGCCGATGAGGCGGTCTATTTTGCCGATGCCGTCCATCCCGAACACCAAACCAAACCGCGTCACGGCTGGGTGCGCAAGGGCTCCAACCCTGCCATCAAAACCACCGCAGGTCGGGGACGAGTCAATATCCACGGTGCGCTCTGCTTGGAAACCTTCGACGCACCTTTTGTTGAGCCGCTCACCGTCGATGGCAACAGCGCGGTGCAGTTGCTGGCAAAAATCGAGGCCAGAAACCCAGCCAAATCAATCATTCACGTCATCTGGGACAACGCACCCTATCACCGCTGCGAAGAGGTGAAGCGCTGGCTTGCACGGCCCGGCTGTCGCATCCGCCTGTCACAATTGCCCGCCTATTGCCCGCATCTCAACCCGATTGAGCGATTATGGGCCGTCATGCACAAATACGTCACCCACAACCGTTTCTACCCGACGCAAAGGCAGTTCGCCCTCGCAATTTTGCGTTTCTTCCGCGAAACCATACCCAAAAACTGGCATGATTTCCGAGATCAGGTCTCTGACAATTTCCGCATCATCTCACACCAGAACTTTCGGGTTTTGGAGTGAGCGGGGTATAATTAAATATGACAGAAGGCTGCCTCAGTTGCGCCTTGCTGCTTTTGACATGCCAAAAGGATTAAGTCCCTGCTATTTGCGAATTCCATTGATGTGTCCGGCCACCCTTCTCTTGACGTGGATGCGCGTCAGAGCATTTACGTAATTGACGGCGAGGCAGATCGGGTCAGCAAAATCCGTAAGGTGCTGGGGGGAGCGTACGTCTTGTCCCCCTTTACAAACGGTCGCGCTGCTCTTGACGCCATGCGCAAAAACAATCCGGACGTGGTCTTGGTTGATGAGCACACCCTGCGCACCCAAGGCGGCGGCATTCACCGCACCAAGTGCACCGACAACAGCCTCAAGCACATCCCGTTCATCATCATGTCGGACACGCAAAGCGGACCGTTTGTCGCTGGCGATGGCAGCGGGGCTGCGGATCACTTCCTCAAACGCCCCATTCGCATTGAACAGTTGATCAATCGCATTGACGCCTGCGTCGGCGAACGGGTGGAACGATCCTGGCAGGCCCTGCCCAAGCCGATTGGCGCGGCCCTGCAAGCCACATCGGTTCAATTTGACGACATTGCCAAAGCCATCGCCAACCACACGCCGCTGGACCGGAAGGCCGTTTCTGCCAGCTGCAACCCCTTGGTCGCGTGTGTCCAAGACGACCAGCACAAACTCATCTTAAAAGGGCTCCGCGACCACAGCAATTACACCTACGTGCATTCCATGCGCGTGGCCGTGTTTATGGCGGTCTTCGCCAAAGTCTATAACGTCAGCACAGACGAAATGACCCAATTGGCGATTGGCGGATTTTTACACGATGTGGGCAAAATGGCGCTGTCACAGTGCGCATTCCGATGAAAACGGCCACCGATTCCGACGGAAAGCGGCCACCTGATCCGATCCAAAACGGCCACTTTGGCCGCAGGTCTTTTTGGGTGGCGTAACTGT
>JGI11705J14877_10001252_pt1 | contig 14642 bp, 18 predicted proteins | sample Etolaghawater15m_FD_14877 | JGI IMG/M metagenome (IMG submission 14877) | reverse complement strand
AAATCTTGAATTAATCTTACAAATGTCGCGGAATAGAGCAGTTCGGTAGCTCGTCGGGCTCATAACCCGAAGGTCACAGGTTCAAATCCTGTTTCCGCAACCAATTCCAAATCCTTTATTTATAGGTTTTATAACAACAATTTTTAAACAATTTTAACTCGACTTATATCTTCGTATCAATAAGCCACATTAAACACCTTTTAGAACACGTCCATTTGTTATCTCTCTCTATTGTTAAATGATTTAATTAAAATTTAAAACAAAAGGAAAATAAATGTCAATACAAAATATAAAACAGACAGAAAAGCTAAAAGTGCTTTTAAGATTGTTAGACAATCAAGAAAACGTTGAAACAGCTTGTAGCAAAGCTGGTCTTAATATAGTAGTAATAAAAAAATTCTTATCTTTAAACTAAGAACTTAACTCTCTAAAATTCACGTACTAAATTAAATTAATGACACTCACGGCATTCATTTAATAGAACAAAATCATTCAAGTTATTTAAACTTGAATTTCCGATCTACATTGTATAATCCCTAAATTAAATAAAACTATACAAAGGAAAATAATGAAAATTTCACTCAATATAATAGCTCTTATGTTAACTTTCATTTTTACATCATTACACGCAAGTGAAGGTCATAACCATTCTGGGCATAAACACTTAACACATGAATTATTAGATAATACAAAGTGTAGCACAGAGATTCAAGAAATAGCCAAGCAAGAGGTTCATAGATTAGCTAAAGAAAAAAAGGTTGCTAAGAGTTGGAAGTCTGCACCGATTTTAAAAATGGGAAAGGCGCAGAACTCTTTTACTAATGACTGGGTAGTGGTTTTTGAAAACCTGAAAATTAAAAACAAAAAAAGACAAAATCTTTATATATTTATAGGTGCATACGGCGATTTTGCTGGTGCTAATTATACAGGTAGATAAGCTTAATGAATGAAATTAAACTTCTCGTAAAAAGTGAAAACCTAGAAACAGTGTTAACGGTTTTAAAAAGTTTAAAAACAGGTCTTTTAGATGAAATTCAAGTAGTTAATCATGGATCTAAAACAAAAAGCAAGACACAATACCAACCCAAAACTAAGACAATAATCAAAGAAGAAAAGTCAGGAACTGCTGATACTTCAGGGAAATATATGAATCCAGCTACTTACAAAAGTAAACTAAAAAGATAATCTTGTGAAGGTATTGTTATTTAGATTTATATTTTTAATTTTTTTAAGTACAACTCTTTATGCTAGTAGTAATGCAGTTGTATTTATGTACCATCATTTTGGTGAAGATAGATACCCCTCTACAAATATTAAGCTCAGGCAGTTTCAAGAACAACTAGATTATTTAGAAGAGTATAATTACAATGTTTGGCCTCTTTCTAAAGTTATCAGTCACATCCAAAATAAAATACAAATACCACCAAAAACTGTCGCTCTTACAATTGATGATGCTTATGTTAGTATTTATACTCATGCATATCCTATGCTTAAGAAAAAAAAATTTCCCTTCACTATTTTTGTAAATACAAGACCAATTGGACACAACTCTATAAACTATATGACTTGGGATCAGATGCGTGAGATGAAAGCTTATGGAGCAGAATTTGCAAATCACTCAAGTACACATGATTATCTAACTCCAAAAAAAGATGAAAATTCTTTAGAATGGAAAAGTAGAATCAAGCAGGAACTGAGTGAAGCGCAACTGCGTTTGCAAGAAGAATTGGGAATAAATACAAATCAAAATCCAAAAATGCTTTCTTATCCATTTGGTGAATATACCCAAGCGACTGCCAATTATATTAAAAGTTTAGGTTATGTTGGGATATCTCAGACATCGGGAGCTATAAGTGAATTGAGTGATTTAAGAAAGCTCCCTCGTTTTGCTATGTCAGAAGTCTTTGCAAATATAGAAGATTTTAAACTTAAGCTTGGCACTTTGGATTTAGCACTTAAGCAGGTAACTCCGTGGGAACCTATGATTGCAAGTAATCCACCAAGTTTGAAAGTAACTTTGCAAAAACCTTTAGATAATTTTTCTTGTTATGTTTCAAGCGGTAAAAAGATACCGATAAAGAAGATTTCTGAACTAGAATTCGAAATTCAAGCGAGTGAGGTACTCCAAGGACCAAGAGATCGTTATACGTGTACAGCAGTTGATGAAGAAAAAAACTGGTATTGGTATAGTCATTTGTGGATTATTAAATGACGTTTAGAGCTATTTTGTTCTCTTTGCTTCTCTTTAGTACAATACAAGGTAAGATGATAGATTATAAAATTACACCAGATGACTTTAAAGAAATAAGATCTAAAGGCATTAACTTTTTAGATGCAAAAGAATTAAGTTTTAAAAATATAGATGGATTAGAAATAAAAGAGATTTCCGCTTTGGCATATAAGAATAAGATTCTATATGCTTTAACCGATAAGGGAGTTCTTATTCATTTTGATATAAGTATTCAAAATAATAAAATTCAACAAATAGATATAGCTAAAGTATTTGTCTTAAAAGATACAGATGCTCAGACATTGAAAAAAGACTACCGTGATTCTGAAGGTTTATGCTTTTTAGGTGAAGACTTGCTTATATCATTTGAAAAGAAACACAGGATAGACTTGTATACAACTTCTGGCATAAAAATACAAAACCAGACAATACATAAAGATATTGAAAAAATAGAAAAATTTAGAAGTAAAAATAAAGGCCTAGAGTCTGTGGCCTATAATGAAAAATATGGAGTTGTGACGGCACCAGAGAAGAGCTTAAATACAAAGGATAAAAAACAGCACATTCTTTACTCAAAAGAACAACAATGGGTAATACCTGCTTCTGGCAGTATTAGTGCCCTTGAATTTATAAGTAAGAATAAACTTATGATTTTGGAGAGAAAAGTCAATGATATTACTCTAAAAAGAGTAGTGACAGTTTCACGTTTAAATTTGAAAAACTCTAAACATAAAGTTTTGGCAGAACTTAGTAGCAAAAAAGGTTGGAAGCTTGATAATTTTGAAGGTTTAACAAAGGTAGGCAACAATAAATACTTAATGATAAGTGATGATAATGACAGTTTATTTCAAAAAACACTTTTAGTGCTTTTTGAAATAGAAGATTAGATATTTATCTCATTTTTTATCAGTTCTGCTAAATCAGAACACTGCGAAATTTTTTGAGAATAGCTAAGATCTTCTTTGAGCAATATATCCATAAAAGCACTACCGACTATAACTCCATCCGCTCCTTTTACCTTTTCTCTAGCAGTTTTTGCATTGACTCCAAATCCTACATATACAGGGGTGTTTGTATGCTCTTTTATGGAGCTTAAAAAAGGCTGTAAATCTTCACTCACACCTGTACCTGTAATCCCAGTATAAGCAACCATATAAATAAACTTTTGTGCATCATGCACGATTTTTTGGATTCTTGCATCAGAGTCTGTAGGAGCTACGAAACTTATATTTGACATAGAATTTTCTGCGAATAGTTTTGAATATTTCATCGCTTCTTCGTGAGGTAAATCAGGAATAATAAGTCCATTTACCCCTATATCTCTTGCTATAGGAATCAGTTTACTCATATTTTGTTGGTAAAAACTATTGTAGTAACCCATCCAGAGAGTGTCGATCTTTGGAGCGACAACTCTTGATATTTCTAGGAGATCCTCAAACTTAAAGCCAAGTGCAAGTGCTTTGTGAGTTGCTTTTTCAATTAAGGGGCCATCTGCTACGGGGTCTGAAAATGGTACTCCAAGTTCTAGGGTGTCAACGCCGTGTTCGCCTAATGCTAAAGCTAAATCAATACTAAAAGATTTTTCAGGATATCCGGAGGTAATAAATGCTACGAGTTTTTTCAATTTTTTTTCCATTTAATTATTTGTCTATATCGGGTATTTTAAGTAAAGCAAACCTGACTTTTGAAAGCTTCTCATCAAGTTTAAAGTTTTGGTGCCAAGCAGCGAACATATCGCTAATTTCAAGTAACCAACTTATTGTCTCTTCATTGACAGGATTTTTTTTAACTCTAAGCTGTTCTAATGCGTCTTCAACCAAAGCAGCAAGTCGTGTCATGGGTTCTATTTTTAAATAACCAGAAGCAGACTTTATGTTATGAAAAACACGAAAAAGTTCATCAACACTCCTCTCCTGCATACTCGGTTTAGAAAGATCGAGAATCATCACTTCCATACTGTCTACCATCATAGAATAGTGGTCCAGAAACTCATCTACTATCTCAAAATCAAAGTTAGCATCTAAGTCACTTTTTATTCCCATTTATTAAGTTCCTAATCAAAATCGGCTATTTAACCTAATTGTAGCAGTTTTTAGTTAAAATTCTTTTTAGATAATAAAAAGAGATTTTACAATGAATAAAAAAATGACGATATCCTCAATTAAGAAATCAAAAGGTCTTGCACCTCTTGTTATGATTACTGCGTATGATGCATTATTTGCTTCACTGTTTGAAGAAAGTTGCGACATGATTTTAGTTGGCGATAGTCTCAATATGAGCTTCGCAGGAAAAAAAGACACCTTAAGTGCAACGATGGATCAGATGATTTACCATACAAATGCTGTTTGTAATGGTGCAAAAAACAGTTTTATTATATGTGATATGCCTTTTGGAACCTACACAAATAAAGAAGATGCTCTTCATAACTCTATCAAAGTTTTTCAGCAAACAAATGCTGATTGTGTAAAGATAGAAGGTGGTAAGGACAAGGCAAATATTGTAGAGCATTTAACATCTAATGGTGTTGCTGTTTGTGGTCATATAGGTCTTTTACCTCAGTCTGTACGAAGTGAAGGCGGTTACAAAGTTAAAGGCAAAACAAATGCAGAATGTTTATCTTTAATAGAAGATGCCAGAGCTATCGAAGATGCTGGTGCATTTTGTATGGTTATAGAAGGTGTTAAAGCTGAAGTTGCTCAAGAAGTTGCAGCGAGTGTTGATATTCCGGTAATCGGCATAGGTGCGGGAAATCAAGTGGATGGTCAAGTTCTTGTATTTTCTGACATGTTAGGCCTATTTGAAGAGTTTACACCTAAGTTTGTAAAAAAATATATGGATGGAGCTTCTCTTGTCAAAGAAGCTGTTAAAAGTTATGCAGGTGAAGTAAAGGTTCGTGACTTTCCTGCAACAGAACATACATACTAATGGATAGTTAATGGAAAGAATTGTAGAGATAGAAAAGTTTGATTCTGAGGAAGGGAGTGTTGAAGTAACGCTTCGTCCGGATGCTTGGAATGAGTATATCGGTCAAGATCAGATTAAAAAAAATCTCTCTGTATTTATTGAAGCAAGTAAAAAAAGGCAAGAAGCACTTGATCATGTTCTTTTCTTTGGCCCTCCTGGACTTGGAAAAACAACATTGGCGCTTATAATAGCAAATGAAATGCATGCAAATATTAAAGTCACAGCTGCTCCAATGATAGAAAAAAGTGGTGATTTAGCGGCAATTTTAACAAACTTGGAGGAGGGCGATATTCTTTTCATAGATGAAATTCATCGTCTTTCCCCTGCTGTTGAAGAGATACTTTACTCGTCGATGGAGGATTTTCGTATTGATATTATCATAGGCAGTGGTCCTGCTGCACAAACGGTGAAGATAGATTTACCAAGGTTTACACTCATTGGTGCCACTACAAGAGCAGGGATGCTTTCTAACCCTCTTAGAGATAGATTTGGAATGAGTTTTCGAATGCAGTTTTATAATCCAGAAGAATTAGCAAAAATTATAGTACAAGCCTCAAATAAACTTGATAAAGGGATAATTCATGAAGCATCTATGGAAATTGCAAATAGAAGTAGAGGAACACCTCGTATAGCACTTCGTCTACTTCGTCGTGTAAGAGATTTTGCTGATGTAGCAGAAGAATTACATATAAATTATTCACGTGCTCAATATGCTTTAAATGAGTTAGGAATCAACTCGCATGGTTTTGATGAAATGGATTTACGACTTTTAAACCTCTTGGTTTCAGCAAATGGTAAAGCGATGGGCTTAAGTACTATTGCAGCAACTTTGAGTGAGGATGAAGGTACAGTTGAGGATGTTTTAGAACCATATTTAATTGCAAATGGTTACTTAGAAAGAACTGCAAAAGGTAGACGTGCAACAAGAATGACATACGATGTTTTAAATGTATCTATACCAAAAGATGAAAAGGGATTATTTTGAAATCTAAAATAAGAGTAATTCACTTCTTTGATGAAGGAGACAGACAATAATGAAACCACAGTATTTTATAGCTATCCTTTTTGCTACTTCGCTTTATTGGATGTATTTGCTTTATTCACCGTTTATTCTTGCTATTTTAATTGCAGCGCTTTTAGCAGTTTCAACTTCAAATATTCAATGTTTTCTTGAGAAGTATTTACGCTCAAAGTTATTTGCTTCTCTGATTTCTAGCTTACTTTTAGCAGCCATATTTTTCGCTCCATTGGGATACTTTTTAACAACCTTAACAATCCAGTTAAATACTATAAATCCTGATGATATGGCTAAGGTGGATATCTTTATTCAAGAATTTATCGCATCCCCTCCGGAGTATTTAAAGTTTTTAGTCCCTTATGTAAATGATGCATTAAAAAATATTAATATGAATACGGTTACTTCTAATGCAATTTTTATTACAGGACAGATTGGCGCCTTTTCTGCGGGCTTTTTGAAAAATGCTTTTTTAATAATCATCTTTTACTTTTTTGCACAATACAATGGTGCTTATGTTTTAACATTTTTAAAACGCGTTATACAGATGTCGGTGGAGGACACCACTCTTCTAGCTAAAGAATTGTCATCAGTGATGGGTGTCGTATTTTATTCTATTTTGACAACAGCTATGTTTGAGGGCATCCTTTTTGGTGTTGCAGTTTCTTTTATGGGTTATAACGGTCTTTTATTTGGAATCATGTATGGTTTTGCTTCTCTTATTCCAGTAGTGGGAGGAATAATGATGTGGTTGCCATTTATGATATATGAATTTGCAATAGGGAACAATTCTTCTGCAATTTTTATAGCACTTTATTCGATTATAGTGATCTCAATCATTGCAGATACATTTATCAAACCTTTAATTATAAAAGCGATTAATAAACAAATATTAGATGAGGATGATACAAAAATGAATGAACTTATTATCTTCTTTGCAATTATCGCCGGGTTATCCACTTTTGGGTTTTGGGGTATGATTTTAGGACCTGCTATTACAGCATTTTTCTTAACTATTTTAAAACTTTTTGAAGCAAGAAGTCAGGAATATTCTAAGACTTTTGATCTAAATAAATCTTAGGATGATCATTTTTAAATCTTCTGTGAAGCCAGAACCAAAACTTTGGTTCTCTCTTTATTAAATCTCCCAGCCAATCAGCTTGAAGTTGTGTGGCTTTTAATATATCTGCATCTGCATCTTCTGTTTTTTCTACTTTGATTTCATCAAAAAGCATTAAAGTATAATTTTCTTCATCATCAGTTCTGATAGTTACAGGAATAATAGCTGCATCAAATTTTCTTGCAAGAAATGCAGGAGTTGAGGTTTGACGCAGAGGATGCCCCATGAAATCTATTATAACACCTTCGTTATTATTGATGTTTGTATCTATTAAAAGTCCGCAAGCGACACCGTTTTTGATGTTCTTCACCAAAGGTTTCACCACATTGCTTTTCTCCATAGAGATATTTCCAAATTTATCTCTGGCTTCGAGTAGCCATTTTTCATATTCACGATTTTTCATTTTCTTGTAAACTGCTATAAGAGGCTCTATAAAAGCACCGATGGAAGCGCCTCCAAGTTCCCAAGAACTGTAATGTGTTGTGACATAGATAACAGCACGACCTTGAGCATGCACTTTTTCAACTACTTCAATATTTTCTATTGTGATTTTTTTCCGGAGTTCCTCTTTACTCATATTTCTAAGTTCCATAGCGTGAAGAAAATTAAAGGCTAAATTTTTAAAAGCATACTTAGTGATCTCTTTTTTTTCTTCTTCACTTAAAGTGTCTTGAAAAAGAAAATTGAGGTTTTGATATGAAACTTTTCGATACCGACTTGAAGTGTAGTACCCTATATTGGCTAAAGATGCGAAGAAAGCTTTTCTCCAAGAAGAGGGCAAAGCCATTAAAAGTTTTTCAAAAAATAAGAGTAGTTTAAATCCCATTATTCTATATCCTCTAAAAGTTTTTTAGCATTACGCACGATATCTTTGACTAGTATCTCTTTAATAGAGAAGTCATTTTTATTGATTTTGAATATATCCACATCTGATGGTGAATGCATAGCGATATTTTTTGGTGTCTCGTATATCATTCTCTCATTCGTTGGACCAAAAAGTGTAATAGAAGGAATATTTTGTGCCCATGCCATATGAGTGGGGCCTGTATCGTTGCCTATAAGTAAATCACATGCGCTAATGTAAGAGACTAATTCCACGAGTGATAGTTTAGGTGCAAGACTCGCAAACTTTGAATGTTCACAAATCCAAAGAGCATCCTCTTTTTCGGCTTCATTTCCCCAGATAATCAATGCATTTTCTTTAAGAGCATTTGAAAGTTCTGCAATCAATTCTTTAGGGTATCTTTTTGATTCCCAAGAAGCGCCTATGACTATAGCAATATTTTTTTTCTCAGAAGGGCTAAAAGAGTAGGGGGTGTCAGGAAATACTTTTTCCTTCTCTAAGAGCATTGTATCAGTGATTTCAAAGTCTAAAGCATCTGCAACGACAAAGGAGTTTCTTTTTACAATATTGGCATCATAGGGTATTGTCGAACTTGTCTTATAAAAAAAAGAAGCAAGACCTTCTCTAGTGGAGTTTTTATCAAATCCATGTGTGTTTTCACCGAGAAGTCGCGCGACTATAGCTGATTTTATAAGCCCTTGCATATCTATAATAATATCGAATTTACCAAGAGAACGAAGTTGATGTATAGTTTGTTTTAATGCAGAAAAACTTCTTTGTTTTTTTAGTCTTTTGAGGTTTACACAATGCACAGCGTGAATAAATGGATGATTTTTTAGAAGTGGGGCGAACACTTCTTCTGTAATCCATTCAATCTTTGCATTCGGATAATTTTTATGAATGAACTGTAAAACCACAGCACTGTTGACAATATCACCAAGTGCAGAGAGTCTTACAATTGCAATTTTTTTTATATTTCGATTCATCAAGTATAATTATATCCAATTAAAGTTTTTCTATTAGTTTATCATAGCTATGGTATAATCAAACCAATAAAGGAGTAGCTATGGAATTAAGTTATTTGGGAATATTACTAATCATCGCTAGTTTTGTTGTTGGTTGGTTTTTAAGTTATATAAAGTCACGATTTGAGATTCGAAAACATAAAATAGAGTTAAAAGATTTTCAAGAACACCTCAATAGGCAAATGAAAATAACTGGTGAAGGGAGTAGAAACTTAGAAGCTGATTTAGAAAAATTAAGAAAAGAGAATGAAAACTTACGTATTTCAGTGAAGACATTAGGTCAAAAACCAGGACGTGCAGAGGTTAGACTTCTGAATATTTATGATGGGGCACTTCGTAAAATGATGCTCAATGCCCCTGGTTTTTCCGGTGCATGGGAAGCTTCACTTCAAGAAGCTGAGAGAGAGTATGAAGAGAATGAAAAAGGTTTTAAATCAATTATTAAAAAAGTTTTCAGTCCGAGTTTAGCACACAACACAGAACCAAAAAAAATTGAACAAGAAAAAGAGGGATTTAATTAATGGTGGCTAGTGATTTAGATAAGATAGCTAAGGGGAGGACTAAGGCAAGAGCTTATTTTTGTTACCTTTTTTCAGCTAATCTGCCAAATAAAATATCCGAAGTATCACAGAGTATGGTGGTTCCTCAACTTTTAGCTATAAAAGAGAAACTTAGAAACTGCGAGAGTGCATATCTTTTAGATCACCAAGGTAAGCAAGTTACACCTACATATTTACCAAATGGCAAAGAAGATGCTAAGGGCAAGGGTGTTATTCGCTCTGAACGTGCTTATTATTATCGTGCAGTGAGAGAAAAACGCTGTATTTTAACAGATCCATATCCATCTCTCATAAGTGGTGAACTCACAGTTACAGCCTCTCAACCTGTCTATGATGATAAAGGGGAATTAAAATATGTGGCATGTTTAGATTTACCGATTAATGAAGTGCTTGCTGCATCACAAATGAATAAGTATGATTCTGCATTTACAAATTTCTTCAAGTTTTCTTATATATGTTTTGCATTTGCATTGACTGCTGTAGCCTTATTGCTTTTTGTTCATGGTATTCAGAACTTTTTTATTAAAGACATATCCATGTCACATCTTTCTATTGATGAGATGTTTAAAGCAACAATCTTATTGACACTTTCTTTAGCCATATTTGATCTTGTGAAAACACTTATAGAAGAAGAAGTCCTAGGTCAGCATAAGGAATATAATGTATCAGGACCTCATAAGACGATGGTAAAGTTCCTTGGTTCTATTATTATTGCACTTTCAATTGAAGCGTTAATGCTAGTGTTTAAATTTGCAATAACAGACCCTGAACATTTAATGAATGCAATGTATATAGTCGCTGGTGTGGCAATGTTGATTGTATCGCTGGCAATCTATATAAAATATACAAAAAATGAGGGAGAGGCTGATAGCTAATGATAGCAATTGTTGATTATAATATGGGAAACCTCGCAAGTGTTCAAAATGCATTTGCAAAATTAGGTTGTGAAACTATAGTAGAAAGTGATCCTCAAAAATTTCATGAATATGACAAATTGATTCTTCCGGGAGTTGGAGCTTTTGGAGATGCAATGGAGCATCTTAGAGAGCGAAATATGATTGAAGCTATAAAAGAATATGCCGCTAGTGGAAAATATATACTCGGTATTTGTCTTGGAATGCAACTTTTGTTTGACTCAAGTGAAGAGTTTGGAAAGCATGAAGGATTGGGACTTATTAAAGGAAGTGTGACTCATTTCAACAGCGAAAAGTTTCAGGAAAATATGAAAATTCCGCATATGGGATGGAATAGAATGTTCACCAAAGAACATCCATTGTTTGAAGGTCTTGATGAGGAGCACTATCTTTATTTTGTGCACACATACCATGTGAATTGTGAGAAAGAAGAGGATATTATCGGAACGACACATTATGGCTATGATTTCACATCAGCTGTAGCTCATAAAAATGTGCTTGGAATTCAACCACACCCAGAAAAAAGCCATACAAATGGTTTGAAAATACTAGAAAACTTTATAAAATTATAGGAATATATACAGAATGACTTTATACCCCGCAATAGATTTAAAAGATGGAAAAGCAGTTCGCCTTACAAAAGGTTTAATGGAGAGTGCAAAGATTTACTCAGATGAGCCATGGTTGTTGGTGAAAAAATTTGAAGAGATGGGTGCTGAGTGGGTTCATTTGGTTGATTTAAATGGTGCATTTGCAGGTGAACCAAAAAACCTTGAACAGATTATTAAAATTCGAGAAAACTGTAATGTTAAGTTAGAGCTTGGTGGTGGAATTCGAGATGAAGAAACTATTCAAAAAATGTTGCAAATAGGGATAGATAGAATTATTTTAGGCTCTATTGCAGTCAAAGATCCTCAATTTGTCAGAGATATGGCTTCTAAATATCCTATAGCAGTTGGAATTGATGCAATTGATGGTTTTGTTGCTGTTGAAGGATGGGGTGAAGTTAGTGCAATGCGTGCGACAGACTTAGCTAAAGAATTTGCCGATGCTGGTGTGGAAGCTATCATATGTACTGATGTAGGTAAAGATGGAACACTTGGTGGAGTAAATGTCGACTTTACTTTAGAAATAGCACGTGCGAGTGGAGTAAGTACAATAGCGAGTGGTGGTGTAAAAGATGAGAGTGATATTGAAGGACTAATTGCCACTCAAGAAATTGATGGTGTTATCATTGGCAAAGCTTACTATGAGGGAACTTTAGACCTTCCTAAAATGTTTAAACTTTTATAGTTAATAGTAAAATAAACAGATTTTTGCTATTATATGGCAATTAAAATATATAAAGAAAAGGATTTCGCTTGAAATTACTTGTTGTTGATGACAGTTCTACAATGCGTCGTATTATTAAAAACACTTTGGCAAGATTAGGATATAAAGATATCTTAGAAGGTGCTGATGGTGTTGAGGGATGGAATCAAATGGATTCTAATCCTGATATTGAGATGTTGATTACAGATTGGAATATGCCAGAGATGAATGGTTTAGAACTTGTTAAAAAGGTTCGTGCTGATGCGAGGTTTGTTGATGTTCCAATTATTATGGTAACAACTGAAGGTGGAAAAGGTGAAGTTATTACAGCACTTAAAGCTGGTGTTAATAATTATATAGTAAAACCATTTACTCCTCAAGTTCTTAAAGAAAAACTAGGCGCAGTTATGGGTGTTGCCGAGTAATGAAGGAGCACTACTACGAGTTAGTAGTTAAAGTTTCATCTCATCTTTCTCTTTTTTCCGATTTTTTATCAGATACAGTTCCGGTTGGTTTTGAAGAAAAAGATGATGGCTTTGTTATACGAAGTGAAGACTCTTTAGATACTATAGAATGGGGTTTGATTCAATATCAAGAAGCCCTGCAAAAAGCTCTTAATGAAACCATAGAAATTGAATGTACGCATTCAAAACAAAAAAACAGTGACTGGGTTGCAGAATACCAACATTCTATTCAACCACTAGCAATAGATAAATTCTATATCCATCCGACTTGGAGTTCACCAAGTGATACTCTCATAAACATAGCAATAGATCCAGCACTCGCATTTGGAACAGGTCATCATCCAACAACAGCATCTTCTTTAAAAGCAATATCAAAGTATGTTAAAAGTGGAGATAGTTTAATAGATGTAGGCTGTGGAAGTGGAATTCTTTCTATCGCGGCTATGAAACTAGGTGCTAAGGTTCATGCTTGTGATACAGATGTAGTGTCTGTAGAAAACTCCTTAGTTAATGCAGAGCTTAATAACGTAAAGTTTCATAATATTTGGGAAGGTTCTTGTTCTGCGAGTACGAAAAAATATGATATGGTAGTTGCCAATATAGTGGCAGATGTTCTGACTTTTATTTCGAAAGAGTTAAAACAAGCACTTAACGATGATGGAATTTTAGTACTTTCTGGAATATTAGATAAGTATGAAACAAAAGTGCTTTCATTCTACAAGAATTGCGAAATTGTTCAAAGAATAACTCAAGATGAGTGGGTTACTTTGATATTAAAATTAAAATAAAAGAGAAATAAATATGTCAAATAAAGAGTCAAACGATAATAAAAACGATAATAATTTTTTTAATAAAAATCCATTAATTACATTTGCAGTATTTTCTGTAGTTATGATTTTATTGTTTAAAGTATTAGTAGGTGATGGTAGTTCTTTAAACAATCAGATGGGTACACAATCTAGTAGAGTTAAAGCAATTAGCTATTCAGAACTTAAGTCTTTAATCGCATCAAAAAGTGTATCAAAAGTTGAGATTGGTCAAACGTATATTAAAGCAAAGTCTTCTAATGGACAGGTTTATACTACGAGAATAGTAAGAGGTGATACAAAGCTGACAGAGATCTTAGAAAAAGAGGGTATTGAATATACGGGATTTAGTGAAACAAACTGGTTTACAGAGATGTTTGGATGGTTATTACCCTTTTTAATTATCATAGGAATCTGGATGTTTTTTGCGGGACGTATGCAAAAGAGTATGGGTGGTGGTATTCTTGGTATGGGTCAATCTAAAAAAATGGTTAACTCAGAAAAGCCAAGTACAAAGTTTGATGATGTTGCTGGTGTTGAAGAAGCCAAAGAAGAAGTGCAAGAGATTGTTGACTTTTTAAAGTATCCCGGACGTTATGTTGAAATCGGTGCAAAAATTCCAAAAGGGGTTTTACTTGTCGGTTCTCCTGGTACTGGTAAAACACTATTAGCTAAAGCAGTGGCTGGTGAAGCTGAAGTTCCTTTTTTCTCAGTGAGTGGTTCTAGCTTCATTGAGATGTTTGTCGGTGTTGGTGCTGCTCGTGTACGTGATTTATTTGAACAAGCAAAAAAAGATGCTCCAAGTATTATTTTCATAGATGAAATTGATGCTATTGGTAAAAGTCGTGCTGCAAATGGTATGATGGGTGGAAATGATGAGAGAGAACAAACTCTTAATCAACTTCTTGCAGAGATGGATGGTTTTGGTACAGATACTCCTGTAATTATCCTCGCTGCGACAAACAGACCAGAGGTACTCGATGCTGCATTACTTCGTCCAGGACGTTTTGATAGACAGGTATTAGTGGATAAACCTGATTATGAAGGACGTATCAAAATCCTAAATGTGCATATGAAAAATGTTAAAATGGACAAAGATGTTGAGATAGAAGAAATAGCTCGTTTAACTGCAGGTTTAGCTGGTGCAGACTTAGCAAATATTATCAATGAAGCAGCTCTTTTAGCTGGTAGAAAAAGTCAAAAGACTGTCAGACAAAGAGATTTATTTGAATCTGTTGAGCGTGCGATTGCAGGACTTGCTAAAAAATCTCGTCGCATAAATCAAAAAGAAAAAAAGATAGTTGCATATCATGAAAGTGGTCATGCGCTCTTAGCCGAGACGACGGTAGGGGCTAAAAAAGTTTCTAAGGTTTCTATAGTTCCTCGTGG
>JGI11705J14877_10001251_pt1 | contig 14650 bp, 19 predicted proteins | sample Etolaghawater15m_FD_14877 | JGI IMG/M metagenome (IMG submission 14877) | reverse complement strand
CCAGAGAGGCCATGTTGTCAATCTGGCGACGCATGAAGTTCTCTTCACGAGCACCCTGTACACGAGTAGTCTCTTCCTGCTGGGTGGCGAGGTTGTCCTCAATACCCATCATCTGCCGCTGACGGGGGTCAGAGGGGTCGTAGAAGCCCTTACCGCCCTTCTCTCTAAACTGAATCTGCTGTTGAGCGTACTGAAGGATGGCGGTCTGTGCTTCATCGCCAAGACCCATGTCAGCCATGCGGGCACGAGTCACCGAGCCGGGAAGCAAAGCGCTACGAGCAATAGCAGGATTATCCAGACCGAGTTGGCGGACCAAGTTCTGACGGGTCTCTAGGGGGTCCCTCATGCCCCCACCAATGTTGTAGGCGTTAACTCCCGCCATGAACAACATTCGGTTAGCCACCTCAGGATTCATGAGTTGCTGTTGTTCGGTGAGGATGTCCTGAGTGCTACGGCTGAAGCCGGACGAGACTCGGAGGGCCTCGATAGACCGGGCTAGATTGGCATTAGCAGTTACACCCGTCGCAGCCTGAAACTGCATCATGGCGTTTACGCCGTTCTCTCCCAGACGGTAATTCGTCAAGGGGCGGCGCATGTTCTCCATGACCTGCATTTGCGACATGCCGGTCATCTGCTGCGTTAGAACATTTAACCTGTCAGCAGAAGTTGCGTAACTGATACCCCTATCAATACGGGCATCCATGTTCTGTACAAGGGGTCTAAGCGTTTCACCGATGGCTTTTGCGATGGCTGCGGCACCCGCTGCTCGGCCAGCACCTCCGCCTGCTCGGTTCAGGAAACCACCTGCGGCACCGCCCCCACCACCGGCATCCCCGGCTTCCTGTACAGGCGCTGCCGCCGGAGTGATCTTGGAAAACCCTCGCTCAACCGCGTTGCCACCGCCGCCGCCGCTACCGGCCATGATCCCCTGAACATTGCCAGCGGCCTTAGCGAGTTTCTCCATCTCCTCGCGCCACTGCTTAGTTAGGTCTTTGGCATCCTTGAGATGCTGCTTAAGTTTGCCTAACTGGTCAGTGTCGATACGGAGACCGGCGCGTACTTCGGAGCGCAGGCGGCTATGGTTGCCGCCAATAACCTGTTCTCCAACCCGTGCTTCGGGTCCTTTAGGAGTGTCCATGCACGCCTCCGCTACTGATTACGCCATTTCGCCATACGATACCAGAAATCGCGTTGGCGAACGGTCATTGATTTGATGTCGTGTAGACCAAACCCTTTGTATGCGGTGGCTATTGTTTCGTATTCCCAGTATAAAAGTTTTAGACTAACTGAGTAAAAGGGAGACCCAGTCGAGCAGAATTGGCATGTCTTCGCCGCAACTTGCACACTGAGTATCCACCTCCCCCATCTTCGGCCCGATCTCAATGGAGAGAAGGGCATTGACCAACTTCTTACGGTCAGCCAAGTTCAACGAACGCGCCCACTGAACCGGGTTTTCGGGGGCCTGCCCCTCCGGCCATACTGAGCACCTCGCAAGCATCATGGTGTTGAGTTCGGCATCCGTCTTAGCATCCTTCTGGACGGCAACCGTGTCTTCACCATTAGGCAGACGAAGAATGATATTTCCCTTAGAAGTTTCGACCTTAATACCCTCACGGATATCGAAGTCGGGATACGTAATCGGGAAATCCTTATCAAGTTCCAAATCAACATCGTTGATAACCCCGCAGTGGGGGCAAGCGATCTTGATCATTCTGGTGTCACCGTAAGTGGCCCGAACAATCTGAAGGTACAGGTAATCCCTGTCTCCCAGAATCAACTTATCCACAACCTTTGTGGAGTTGTTGACCGGAATACCGCCGACTCGGAGAACTGCCCGACTAAGCAGGGCACTCATGTACTCAGAGTACATAAGTCCCTTCTTGTTCTCAATCGAAGCAAGGTACTCCTCGTCTTCGCCATTGAGTTCTCGGATCTCGGCTTCAGTATGCCAAACGCCCCCCTCGTCGTTCGACTCATACAAACCTCGCATAAGTTCGACGACGGTGTTGGGGGCGTCCGGCATGGTAGGAACCGGATCAGAGATGGCCTCGTTGATACGTGCGGCTTCAGCCTGCTCGCTCATGTTGTACTCCTAATTGTGTGGATAAATATGTTACGAAATGTTGCTGACCGAGGACAGGTCAATCGTGCCGTCCGCCGAGGAGGCCCACTGCACAGCGAACCCCTCGTGGTTCAGCACGATCTGCTGAATCAGGATCGAAGAGTCACCAGCGTTGAGGTCTCCCATCGAGAACGAAGCGGGCCAGCAGTTGAACAACTTGTAGCCTAACTTAATCGCACCAGCGGGGGTGGGATCACTCTCGGAACGCCCCGGCTGGGCGTAGGAACCCGCCGACACCGGATGATCGTGGACGGTCACGACAACGTCGCATCGGTAGTCATTGCTGCCCGACTGTGAACCCTCGTCCTCAAGGCCACCCTGCGCCCACGAGTGCATGAATTGCTGCCACTTATAGAGGGCGTCCTGATCGGCAAAGACACCCTTGGTAAGGGTGACGGGGCCGTAGTCAGACTGTCCAACCATCTTATGCGGATGGGTGTTCATGCCGCCCTCGCGGTAGGCAATCATCTCATTCTGGACAGTCAGACCAGAGACCACCGAGAACCCCAACTTGGGGAGGCTTGCGCCGATGAGGTCATTGAGGCGGGAACCCGACTCAGGCTGGATAATGACCTGAAACTTAAAGTTCCTAAGCGGGTCGGTTGCTGCTGCTCGTGCCATGGGATATTACTCCTTGGATTATCAGAGAGACTCGACGGCGTTGTTGCCGCCGGTCCACTGGCTGAGGTTGATAACAATGAACTCGGCGGGGTACTGAAGCGCCACACCGACCTCGACGTTCACGATGCCCTGATCGATAGTCGTCGTGGTGTTGTTGGTGGAATCGCAGACCACGAAGAAAGCCTGCGAAGCGTTGGTCCCAACCAGACCGCCGGAGCGGTAGAACTCCGAGAGGAAGCCGGAAACAACGACGTTGATACGCGCCCACAGGTTCGCATCGTTAGGCTCAAAGACAGCGAAGTCAGTCAACTGCTTGAGCGAGTACTTCAAATAGTTCAGGGTGCGGCGCACCGGGATGAACTTGTCCGAGGTAGCCCGGGCCAGCGTGCGAGCACCGTACACCACGACTCCCGCTCCCGGCACAGCCTTGAATGAGTTGACGTACGGGTTACCGTCGTACAGCGTCCCGATATCGGTATCAGACAGCGGAACGGCGAGACCAAGAGCGCCACGGATATCAGCATTGTATCCAGCGGGGGCCTTAGCGACGGAGCGCTGAACCTCAGTGCGGACCATCAAACCGGCGATAGCGCCACCCGGGTAGGTGGTGCGGATCGCGGCAGGACCAGTCTTAGCCGGATCAACCATCTTGAGGGCCGGGGCGTAGTGGGCGGCGTAGCCACCGTTCGACAGACCCGAGAAGTTCGACGCAACCGTCTGGAGATCGCTCAGCGTCTCAGAGGTCTTGTCCGGGTCGATGATGACGAACGAGTCACCACGAGCCACAGCCTTGTTAATGATCGGAGTAAGCGCCGTGGTCGAGGTCTGACCGACGGCGTTCATGATCAGGTTGCCCGGAATCGGGTCAACCTTGTCAGCGGCACCAGCGAAGTCCTGCGGTCCAACGACTCCCTCAGTACCACCAGAGAAGGTGGCGATGTTGTCAACCTCGGTAATCCACGCGAGGCTGGCGCTGGGAGAAGTCGTCGAGACACCGCTGACCTTGATGTACTTGCTGTAGGTGTTGACGACCGTAGCAACGTAGCGGTTGCCATCGGGATCGAGAGTGACCTCGGGCCAACGCTCAACCTCCACACCGCCGAGGTTCACGACAACGGTGAAGGTACCGTGGGCCGAAGCGGTGGTGTCAACCAGACCGGCGGCAATGGTGACCGTAAGGCTGTTGCCCCACGTACCGTTGCTGACAGCCTCGACATCAAAGAGGGCGGCGGAAGCCGACCCCGAGCCGTTCGGGTAGTAAGGAACGTCCAGCGAAGAAGCCGCATCGGGGGTCACCGAATCAGCGGTACCGCCCTCGCTGTCGTAGGTTCCGACAACGCGAACCACGTGGCAGGCTCGGCCACCGTTAGCGAAGAAATGGTAGACGGCGTAGCCGAGGTCGTAGGCGTTCTTGAGATCACCGTACGTGCGCTTGTAGGTAGCCCAATCGGTAATGAGGGTCGCAGTCTCGGGGCCGCGCTCCGCAGCACCGAAGAACACAGCCGAGGTGCCTCCAGCGACGGAGGGGGTCAGGCTGGCGAGGGTGCCCTCATTGACGTAGACACCGGGAGTTGAGTAGGTAGGCATTTAGAAATCCTCCGAGAAAGAAGTCGATAAAACGTCAGAAACCGAGTAGTTGTCACCTAGTGAGCCATTTACCGAGAGGACCCGCTTGACAGACACCAAGTCTGATTGCGGAATCTCTGCATTGATTTGTACTGTTACGACCTTGCGGAATATACGCTTTTTATAGCCAGATTCTTGATCTAGCAAATCTGCTGACCGCCAGTCTAGTATATCGCAGCGCCTAATGGTGCCGTCTTCGGGGATTTCAATGAAACCCCGTCGAAATGGGAAAACGTAACGGAGCAGGGCAGCGGTCAATTCCCTGTCATGACGCTGGCTCCGGCAATAAGTGCTGACCTGATACATAAGGTTGACGGGCACTAATTGGTCTGTGTAAAGGTACGTCTCGTCCCCGCTCCAATACTCCTGCATGTCAGCGGCGTTCATTTCAGAAGGAAAGTAGGTCAGACTAGACGAGTTATTAGAAACGTAAAGAGGGGGCGCGGAAGCACCAGCGACATTGGTGTAGTAGTACCTGCGCTCAGACTCTTGGCGATCACGAGCGTATGCGATATCCAATAATTCGATAGTCGCAAAGGGGTAGTGCTTCTCAGTCTCCGCTTCGGGGTACCTAAAGAACACCTGAAGGGGGCGCTGCATATCCCTATCATCGGATACATACAGACTAGCAAGTCGCTGCTTGAGCGCGGCGTCTTCAGCGAGTGTAAAGCCGGGATTAGGCAATCGGCACCTCCGCAGCAATCCTCGTGCCCAACTCCTTGGCTATGTCTCGGGCCTTGTTAGCAGCAGTTGCGCGAATAAGGGGAGACGGAGGCTGATCAGGAGTACCAAACTCCAGCGCCAGCACTTCATCTTCCTGCGCTCCCGAATAGTAGAAACGAATGTCACCGGCATCAGCCTCAACTGCCAAACCGCTAGCGTAAACGCTCCAATCAGGATCAGATAACGCCTCGTCTTGGAACTCTGCGGTGGCTTCGACCATCAGATCGTCGATGTGGTCCATGAGCACGTCGATAAAGGTGTCCGAGAACTCATCGGAGGCGGAGATGGTAGAGAACTCTCCCGATATAAACGGCTTACTAGAACCAAAGGATGCAGCAGGTTGAGAAGCCGCCATGGCTTTCCTCCGTGGTTCTAGGCGTTTTGAAGCGGTAACACGTAGCCAACGCGCATCGGCTACATCCCCATGCTACACCTAACTAGGAAACGATGTAGGCCAAGGGAGGCTTGAAGTACGAGGATTTCGGGGGCCGTTGTCGAACAGGAACTCCTGATCCAAGAAGATCTCGTACGCCTGAACCACGAGGATCGCTTCCGTAGGGATACGGCCCCTAGCCCGATAGTCGCTTACCTTGTAATACCTACCGTCGTATTCCAGCACGTCATTGAGGTGGGCGTTATATTCGTCAGCGCCTTCCAGACCACAAGAAACGGCATCCTTGTAAAGGATCGTCGTACGCAGATTCTGCGTGGGCTGGCGACCGTCCTCAATAGCACGGTACGTGTCTTCCACCTCTTCTATATAGATGGTAGGAATCGTGATAGCGGGCTTATAGTTACGCCCACCCGACCCGGGGACGCCCTCGTCGTAAACGTCGTCGTAAACGCTATACCCGCCCTGAAGTGGTTGAAACTGGTACCAGATAACGGTTTCCCCGGCTTCGCGGTTACGCCTGCGAACGTGCTTGTTGATCAGGCTCAGTTCTCGGCGGGGGTCCATCAGTAGTACCCAGTCGACAGGTACCCGGTCGGCGGCTCACCGTCAACGTAAACCTCTTCACGGATATCGTCCGGCAACTCCTCGATATCAATAACACCGTCATCGATCTCGGGGTAAATACGTTCGATGGGGCCGTAATCGCCAACCTCACGAGGCTTGTAGAGCGGCACCAAACGGTTGGTGGTGCGGCTGACGCGGCGAAGATTGACGACCTCCAGACGCTCCAGCCCGATGTTGAGGGCCTGAGCACGGCGGTTGTATTCGTTGGTCCAGTAATCGAGCAGGCTGGACACCATGCGGTAACGCTGCGATGACTGAATGTGGACGGACTCGGATGTAATTACATCGATGTCGCGGCTGTACTCAGAAAGCAGCCCCCACAACGCCTGAACGAGGGTATGAATACCTATGACATCCGCAACGGCGGGGGCCATGTTCGCCAACGGCACCTTGAGATTGTGCGTGTTGAGATTGATAGCCATATCGGCGTAGAAATCCAGATCCGACGGCAGCAGCCATTCGTAGTAGTAACCGTCGACCATAAGCGTGGCGTTGTTCGGCAAAGCACTACCAAGCCGTATCAAACCATTACGGTCGTCCAGCGTGTACGCAACTGACGCGGACGTTGATCCACCCTGCGGAACATACTCCACCCAAAGTGTGTCAGCCTCCACGTTGGGCTTACCCAGATCATAGGTAATGCCCATGGGGACGAACGTCTGCTGGAACGGCTTCTTGAAGTCCCGCAGATAGTTGCGGGCAATAGTAACGATCTCAGCCTTAGTAGCCATCAGGCATCCCTAGTGAAGTACAGGGTCACCGTCAGGGGGCCGCTATCTCCTGTGTCTGCCGAATCGATATCAATTGTGATCAGTGCGTCATCTGCGATGGCCGGGTCTGATATGACAGCCGCCGCAGCAGCCGAGGTAGAACTGGACTCTCCAGCATCGATGGTCAACGGAGTGCTGAGGATACTGCTACCGGACTCGTTGATATCGATACTGATAGCCGAGGTGGCGTTGCTACCCGAGTTCAGGCCAGCGCGGACCTCAGTAAGGAGCGCCCCATATGGCATACGGAACACCGCCGCCCCAGCCTGACTAGCGGGGAGCGACCCCGATCCCACCAGTTCCAGAGTCACGGTCTCTTCAAGAGCCTCATCAAGAAGCGAGGTACCACCCACCGTGTCGGTCTCCACACCATGCGCGGATCGGATAATCCAGCGGACATACGTAGATGCGGGGACGTTACTAAATGATTGGGTAGAACCGGTCTCAGTTGTAGAATCAGCACTAGGAGTGCTGGTGGTAGTGGCTGACTGGCTGCTGGTCGTAGTTGGGCTAGGAGCACCAACACTCACCGTATGGCTGTGCGCCCCAGCAGGATCGGTATTGCTGTACTCGATGCTTCTAGCACCAAAACCACTATTAGTACCAGCGTTACTGCCTGATTTGAACTGCTGAACATCCTGATGTCTATGCTGGTGGTTACCCGCAGACGATGCTGAACCAGTATGACTATGGTTAATGGAGTGGGTGTGTGAAAGCGTGTGGGTATGGTTGTTCAGCCCGTGGCTGTGGGCGGGCAGATTATCGATATCCAGAGTTGTAGTGTCGCTACCTATTGGGGTACCGACCAAGTTGATATCCGTAGTGCCTTTGAGGCTCTTCCCGTTCAGGTTAGGAACATTGAACGACGAGCCAGAGCCACCGTGGGTGTAGCCGTATGCGGCGAACAGGGCCGGGTAATCAGTAGTCAGCAGGCTCTGTCCGTTGGCTTCAATGAATCCTGATGGGAGCGATCCCTTGGAGGGCCACGCTACGACGGCACCGATAGGCAGGTGGGGGCCGATGTTACGGGCCAACTCATACCACTCACCGTAGATACCCTTGACGTAGACACCCGACGACGTACCGCTGGGAGCGGCCTTGCGGTAGAACAACCGCCCCGCATCTGCCACAGCAGAGATGCTGACCTCGGACTCAGGGGCGGACGTGCTCTGGTCGAAGATCGCTGAACTCTGGAACGTACGCTTGTCGGCAATACGTGACGTGGTGATGACCTGCGTCCCCTGCCGGTAGATAGCCGCCAGCACCACATCGGTATCAAGATTGACGTTGGTAGTGGGGCTGAAGGTGCCAACGATGGTGTTGGAAGTCTTCGGGTACTCAGGATTCGTGTCGTCATCATCGCCCTGAACCACGAACAGAGAAGCGACTCCGCTAGAGACGCGGGCAACGACTAGATCAAAGCGAGTACCGAGGGGGGCCGTCGGCATAGCCAACGAGGCAGCGGCGCTGATGCTGTACGGCGCACCGTTGATAACGATGGTGCCCGAGGACACAGCAACAGCCGTGCTGGACGAGATCGACGTGACTTCGCACCCCGAGAGAACACCAGATCGGCCCGTGTTACCGAGGATCTCAAAGTCAAGAGAATCCGGCTCAGCCTGATCTAGGTTCTCAAACTTGGCACCGCTAGATGTGTCAACGGCGTTGGGAATAATGAAGGCCATACGGCCCCTCCTCTATCAGAGAGTGTCGTGCTGTGCTCCGGTGTAGCCCTCAAGATAAGCGATGGCCTTCCTAAGAAGATCCGGGTCGTCTCTCAAGAAACCTATTCCAGTGTTGCATGTTGAACAGAGAATACCACGAACACAGTTACCGCATCCTTTAGAACGGCCATCGCAACAAGAATGATCGTGGTCTACGTGCAGACGGTCATGGGACCCGCAAATTTGACAACCATTTTGTAGCATCTTTTCGTGCTCTTCAAGAGTAAGGTTGTAAAAGAAGCGTACGTTTGACTTCTTGCGAGCGAGCGCCATCTTCTCTGGGTTGGCTTCTCGCCACCGCTTACTATTGGCGTTGACTCTGTCCGGATTGCGCCTAGCCCAATCACGGGTGGCGGCAGTGGCGCGATCTTTGTGGTTGCGGTAGTACTCAGCAGAGGCTTTACGAGCGCACTCTAAGCAGCGTCGTTGATGCCCGTCTTTCTGGCGTTTGTTCTTACCGAACTCTGACAGTGGCTTATCCGCTTTGCACGTACAACAGGTCTTCATGAGACCAGCGTATCATACATGTTTCACAAAGTGTCATAAATATTGCCAGAACGCTTGAGGTATTCGAAAAGGTCAAGAGGAAGGTCATAACGATGACCATCCACGAAGTCCCACTTACCAGTACCGTAGTACATGGTCCACGTCCCCTTGATCTTGGCGTTCTTGGTCGTGGGGGACACGACAGTGGGCTGAGGAGCGGGGGCCGGGGCCTCCGCCTCGTCCTCAATGAGGACCTCAGCGATCTTCGTGGTGTTCTTGCTAGCAGCCATTTGTACTCCTTGAATCGGGTTTCTCTACGAGTGTAGCACTGGTTAGGGCTGAGGATGTAGATATGGGGCGGTTAGTCGGTTTCCTCAGCCTCTCGGTCCTCTAGCGCCCCCTGAAGAAGCCTGATCTGTACAGCCTGTACGCAGATCGTAAGTTCACGTGGATAGCGCTGCTCCAATTCTCTCATAACTTCATTCAAATCGACGTTCATGTAATCCTCCAGTTGTAGTGCGGGGTGATTTAGTATACCTACTCTGCTGGTTCGGGGGTGATTTCCTCTGCTGGTTCGGGGGTGATTTCGACCCAGTCAGTACCGTCGTACTTCCATGTGCGCTCGATGTAAGCATGGGTATCATTGACTGCTGGAGAGTCAGGGAAGTCGATAGCCATTATGGCATCTCGCTCTCCGCAGCGGCTTGGCGGTCAGCAGCAGACTGGATCTGTGCGTCTAGAACGACCTGTTCTTTGTTGGCGGGGATGCTGTCGATGTCGGGGTCGTCGGTCATGCGTCCGACTTCTTCAGCGTAGATTTGGTCGATGGCTTGACGACAACGGTTATGTACAGCATTGTCGATCCAATCCTGAGGATCTACCGCTACGTAACGAAGCGCTTTATCTTCTGCATCTGTAAGTGTAACTGTGTAAGTTGCCATTGCTTCTCCTAAACGAGTAAAGAACCAGACCAGTAGGTGTGAAAAGTTGAGGCCACGATGTTTATTGTTCCTGCCCCATCAGCCCAAGGGTGCACACCAACCGTGTCGTTAGCCTCTAAATAGATGTAGCCGGTACCCTGCCTATTGGGGCCACTGCCACCATCAAGGCAGAACGTACCGACTCTGCCGCCGTTTCTAACAAACCACAACTGAGATATGGATACAGAAGCAGTATTACTGTAAATCCCTCCAGTAAAAACGTACCTTCCTGAAACGGGTGCAGTAAATAAGCCGTTAGACGTATTGTAGCAGTTGCCAACATTTGCGCTAGTTGTGTTATAGGGAACCGTTGTATTTTGGGTATTGGAATCGAACGAAATATTAGAACTCAAATATGCATAGAAGTATGGCTGGCTTGCAGCCGCCATACGGCCATTGCTGTCGATAACAACATGTTCTACATTGTCGGTACCGAAAGAAATCCCCCGTTCCGCACCATCCGGGTTGAACTCCACGAAAGCCATATCCGTGTTATCAACTTTATGTTGAATTCTCCAACTTGTGTTTTGCCAGCCCGTCCCATTAGCGAACCGCTTGTTGGATGCGTACAGCATCGATGTATTGCCAACCACAGGACTAGACAAACGAAGGTGATCAGATGAGTCACCTAAAGTTTGCCCAAGGTCATTGTCTCTTACGTCAAGCCAGTATGAGGGGGTTGTGTTGATTCCAACATTGCCGCTGGAATCAATGCGCATTTTCTCGCCGCCATTAGTACCAAACCGCACGCTATCCGGAGCGGTGATCTCAATGCCTGCGTTCAATGCAGCAGAAGTTGAACCGCTCGTCGGCGCAGAATCTGTCCGCAACAGCACGTTGGCATTTGAGTAGAGGTCCGTGTCATCTGGCGAATCGCCGTCTAACAGAACCGACACAATCTTCGTATTCGCCGTATTAGATGCGTTACGGCTGATCCGCAACTGGCCATAGTTCCAGTTAGCAACCGAATCAATGAACACATCTCTAAGTTGGGTGTTTCCGATGACATCAAGATTTTGAGAGGGGGACGCATTGTTGATACCGACCCTGTTGTTGACATCATCAATCTTGAAGGTGCCGGGGGACACGTTGGGACCATAGATTTCCCATACGGTTCCATCCCATTGGTAAACTTTGCCCCCGGCAGTAAAAGTATCGTTTACTGATGGGTTATCTGGAAAGTCAATTGCCATCAGATCAACTCCTCTTCCTCTGCGGGCGGCGGTGCGATCCAATCAGTGCCGTTGTATGTCCAACCGAAGCCGCCGCAATACGTCGTCGCACCTTCGCTATCAACGAACGTCGGCAGTTCGACGAGCGTCGTCCCTTCTCCGGTCGAGATCGGTTCTTTACCGTCCCATACGATGACGTTCAAGACTTCGCCGTTGTTATTGACTACTGCGTATTTCATGCAAACAACTCCACGATAACAATGCCATCTCCTCCGGTAGTTCCCGAACTTCTCGCGCCTGACTGATTGATGGCGAGCGGCGAAGTTGCTCCGCCGCCGTAGTTCTCGCCGTCGTCACCGTTCAGGCCTCCGTTGACCCTTTGGACCGGGGTACCGGACAGATGGGAGGCACCGCCGAGACCGGCGTAACCTTGCGAAGCGGCGACAAGGATCACGCCGTTCCCGCCGGATTGTCCCGGTATGACGAGATCGCCGGTTCCGGTTACTCCACGGTCGCCGCCTTCACGGGTAAACGGTGTCGTGAGACTGACGCCGACTTGTCCCGCTCCGCCACCTCCGGCGCTTACTTCGTAGGCTTCGCCGCTTCCGAACGACGACGAACCGCCCGCGGACTGCGAAACGCCGGTGCCGACCGTGACGGTCACCGAAGAGGCGAGTGATGCTATATCGTTAATAAATGATTCGGCGTAAGCGCCGCCACCGCCGCCGCCCGCAGTGGACGAATCGCCCGTGGCGTTTAGCGTCGCGGTAGTTGCTCCGGAACCGCCTCCCGCACCAACCAGTCGAACACGGATCGCTCGAAGCCACGGATACGAAGCCTTCGTGAACGTCCCCGACGAAGTGAAATAGACAGTCGAATGATACCGATAACCAGTATTCAACTGATAATCAATACTGGTCGTCACAGCAGAACCATCAACACCAACCTTCGCCTGCAACGCCTCAACAGCAGCAAACCCTGTAGCAGAATCCAACGAAGAAGGAAAACTAGTAGAAGAAGAATCAAACCCTCCGGCAGAACCAACTTCTACCCATGTACCGTCATATCTGATCAGGGTTTGTGACTGATCTGATCTATACCATATGTGGCCGTCTGCGACGTTGAGGGGGGCGGTGTCGGAGGCGGTGAAGTCGCGGGAGAACGTGCCGTACACGCCCCACACGGTGCCGTCCCACTGGTACGTTTTACCGTTAGTGGTGTACTGGTCACCTACTGTTGGGGAGTCAGGGAAATCGATAGCCATTAGATCATCTCGCTCTCCGCCGCAGCGTGCCGATCTGCCGCAGATTGAATCTCAGCGGCTAGGACTACCTGTTCTTTGTTGGCGGGGATGATGTCGATGTCGGGGTCGTTCGTCATACGTTCGACTTCTTCGGCGTAGATCTGATCGATGGCTTGACGGCAACGGTTGTGTACTGCATTATCGATCCAATCCTGAGGATCTAGCGCCACATATCGGAGCGCTTTATCTTCTGCATCCGTAAGTGTAATTGTATATGTTACCATTGCTCATCCTTTACGTAAGTTTTGCCATTGTGAAGCCGTTATAACCGGGGTCGCCATATAGCGTCCCCGGATTTTGCGCCATGTGCATTGTGACGTAATCCCCCGCGTTTAAGTTAAGCATCCCATACTGTCGAATTGTGTACCACTGGTTTGCTGGTTTCTGATCTATATGTCTGTGACCAGCAGAACCCCCGCCGTTAACCCTTGTTTCAAACCTAACCTCACCAGATGATGCCATATTTATCAGTGTCCACGCCAAAAACATGTATACGCCACCTGCTGGTGCGGTAAATCTACCGTTACTAGGATTGTAGTGACTGCCAATATTGAAGTGAACACTGCCCCAAATTATTGTCCCAGTTGTTAGTGAACTACTATTGTGTGATGCGAGAAATATTGGTTGATTCGGCAGAGCGACATGCCCGTTAAAATCAATTGTAAAATGATCAGTAATTACACCAGATTCAACATCAGCAATAGCGAAATAGTTTCCGTTGCCCTCATACTTTACCCGGAAACCCTTTGTCCCAGTATTGTCACTCAACATATCCACAATAGCGGACGTATTATTAGCAGAAGTAACCGTTATTTTATTGTTCGAAACACTAGTGTTGCCAACCTCCAGCGAAGCCATAGGGGGCATCGTCAAACTCGTACCATCTGACGAAATCGTCGCCCCACCCAAATCAATACTTGAACCCGACAAATACAGGTCACGGAACCGATACTCAGCAGAACCCAAATCCAACGTCTCATTACCCGTCGGAATAACCGACCCGCCAACAGACGCCCCACCATTCACCGTCAACGTCTCATACACAACAACATCACCAGAGGGGCCGATAGTTACCCGCTCCGAACCAGCAGTATCAAACCGGATCGTGTCCTCATCGGCAGATTCCTCCACCTGAATCTTCGTATCGGCATCATTATCAGCGAAAAACGTGGGGACGTTCGCAGAGTGGCCAATCTCAACCCACGTGTTGTCATAGAACAGGAGAGTTTGAGATGTATCTGACCGGTACCAGATATCTCCGGGGTCAGGGTCAGCGGGGGCGGTGTCAGAAGCAGAGAACGTGGACGACGGTGCCCCCTGTACTTCCCAGTAGGTGCCGTTCCATAGCCACGACTTGTCGCCTACCGAGTAGATTTCGTCTACCGATGGGGAGTCAGGGAAGTTGATTGCCATTAGGGGGCCTCAGGGTAGGGGAATCTGGTTCGTATAGATTCTACCGCATCCAGCCAGTCTTGTTCTGTGGCTTCGCCCCTCTGATATGAGAAGAAGAGGGGGTCGGCTTCTTGGGTGTAGGCGTTTCTACGTTGGGTTTCTATTGCGGCCCGTTGTTGTTGGTATTGGACTTGGGGCCATGCCGCATCCAACTCAGCCTGCGTCGGCTTCGGGCTGTCGGACAGCCATGTCAAGCCGTCGTAGGTGTCACCGTCAAGGACCCATGAAGCGTCGGGGTAGTTTGCGGTCAGTACGGCGGCGTAATCGATCATGCGGAAACCTCCAGCGCAGTAAGAGACGAAGCGAATCGGCCACGGAAAACGCTATCGCCATCGTCTGGGCTCCGGTTCACATATCCGGTTTCCGAGCCACCAGACGGGACGTAAAGGTTGACGTTGTACGTCGTGGCGGATGTTGTCGCCGGAGAATCAAGATAGATAATCGGGGCAGACTGAGCACCATTAGTTACTGGATTCGCGTGTAATAGTTGGGTGGCTTGGCGAGAACGAGAACCGGCAGCGTCGCCGACGTAATCGTTAGCGTTTCCGCCCGCAAAGATCGCCCACATATTCGCACTCGTCGCGGACACGGTGAGATGAGCCAGTAGAAGCACTTTTGAGGTTGCGGATGATGGCGTGATAGATCGGAAGAGC
>JGI11705J14877_10001250_pt1 | contig 14651 bp, 3 predicted proteins | sample Etolaghawater15m_FD_14877 | JGI IMG/M metagenome (IMG submission 14877) | reverse complement strand
TGGGAACTTCGGTACTTCGGCAACACGGCGACCGCCACTGCGGCCACCGACAGCGACCTGGACACATTGACCGATCTGTACGAGTACTTCGTGGGCGCCGACCCGCTGACCACGGCTCCGACGGACGCCAGTGGTGATCCCGATGGCGACAACCTGACTAACGTGGAGGAGCAGGCGTTCGGCACCAATCCCGTCGAGCCTGACACTGACGACGATGGGACGGACGATGGCGACGAGGTGGACCCGCTTCACCCGTTCCATCCGTTGTACGCGATGAGCGTGCCGGGCTACGCGCGCAGAGGGCTGGACTTGGGAGTACTCGGGGCCGGAGGAGTAATAGCGCCGATGCCGGGACGCTTTGCGTTGGGCGGGGGCTCGTGGACGGTTGAGGCATGGATTCGGCCGGCAACTGCGAACGACACGGGAGAAATCGTCAAGTACACAACGGGTAGCGGATTGGTTGCCATGGAGTTGGGACTGAACGCGGGTGTGCCGTACGCGAGGATGCAGACAAGCGGCGGGGCATGGTACCGCGCGGGAGATACTGCCAGCAATCTGGCCGCCTTACCAGGGGACGAATGGGTGCATCTGACGGGGGTATGGGACTCGACCAACCACACATTGCAGCTCTATGTGAACGCCAACATCAAGTTCGCACAGGTGAGTGTACAGGCTCCGACTGGTGGCGTTGGCGCTATGCGGTTATTCGGGGCTTTCGCGAATGGCGGGGACGTGGACGAGGTACGCATCTGGAGCGTGGCGAGATCGCAAGCGGAGGTTCGGGCGAACCGGGATCGCCTGGTGCAGGAAGGGACCGCAGGCCTACTCGCATACTACCGGTTCGATGACGGCGGCGACACGGTGGAGGATTTCGTCCACATGGGCGATCCGGGTTACCGCTTGACGCCGCCGAATGCGGCTAGTGAGGGGGACATCGACTTGGACAATCATGCCGACTGGGTGACGACTCCGGCGGCTCGGGACTTGTCCGGTGTCACGGACTACTGGAGCACTGATGACTTGGACGGTGACAGCATTGCGGATTGGTACGAAGCGCTGCACGGTGCTGTGGCGCCAGGGGACGACACAGACGCAGATGGACTTACCGATCTGTACGAGTACTGGGGAAACACGAACCCGTTCGACAGTGACACCGACAACGACGGTGTGTTTGACGGCATGGAGAACAGTGACGGGGACGGGTTGGTGAACGTGGCCGAGCAGATGCGGGGAACGCACCCGTTGCTGACGGACACGGATGACGATGGCGTGGACGACCTTGTTGAAGTGGACGCCGGAACAAATCCAGCGGATCCGTTCAGCCCGGCCAGGAGCCGAGCGCTGGCATTGGATGGTACGGGTGACTATCTCGGGTTGCCGTTGAGCGATCGGTTCGCGTTGGCGTCGTGGACACTCGAAGCCTGGATCAAGCCGACGGCTTCAGGTGGCACAGTAATTGAAAGGGCGGTAGGCGCTGGCGTGTACAACTTCCGGCTGAGGCTTCAGGGACGAAGGCCGGAGGCCGACGTCACTGCCGTTGATGGCACGACGAGTCAGACGGTGACCGTGCCGAGCGAGTTCGCCGTCATGCTGAACGTGTGGTCGCACGTGGCTGCGAGCTTTGATGACACGACGGGGCGTTTGGCTGTGTTCGTAAACGGGATCGAGGTCGCTGCGCAGACATTTGCGCACGGCTGCGCAATCCAGGGCAACGGGCCCGCGTATGCGCGGATCGGGGATGGCTTGACCGGTCTGATCGACGAAGCGCGCATCTGGAACGTCGCCTTGACGGAAGCAGAGATCATGGCTGGCATGGGTTCGCGGCCAACCGTTCCGGATGTCCGACTGGCGGGTTACTTCCCGTTCGACGACGGACCGGTCAGCACGCTTGGCGCTTCGGTTCAGGATGCTACCGTCGCACAGGACTGGCTGACGGGCTTTGCGAACTGCGCAAGATTGGAGGGCAATGCCGTCATCGTTGCGGCACCCGCCGACGTGCCGATCGACCTGGAGGGCCAGGACAGCGATGCCGATGGTATGCCGGACGCGTGGGAGCTTCTTCACTTCGGCGACCTGACGCGGGACGGCACGGGCGACGAGGACGGCGGCGATCTGACGGATCTGTACGAGTATCTGGCAGGAACAGACCCGAACGACGTCGACACCGACAACGACGGGACGACCGACGCCGATGAAGACGCCGATTTCGACAACGACGGTCTGACCAATCTGGCGGAGCAACTGGCCGGTACGCATCCGGGATTGGATGACAGTGACGACGACGGCACCGATGACAAGGACGAGATCGACGGTGACACCAACCCCCGCTACAGCAGCAGTCCGACCCAAGCGCTCAGTCTCGATCTGACAACGCTGCCAGCGGGCGGCCTGATGTTGCCGAAGGCCAGTCGGTTCGATCTTGCTGCCACTGGGTGGACGGTCGAGGCGTGGTTCCGCAGCGCGGCCCCCGCAAGTCAGACGGGCGCGATCCTGAGGCACACGGCCGGGAACCTGACGCAGTTCGAGCTGGGCTTGACGGCGGGGGTACCGTATGGTCGGTTCGCGAACGCTGACGACGGCGCGGTCGTGCAGACACCGGCGGGAACGGCGGTTACTGCAGGCGTTTGGACACATCTGGCTGCGGTGTACGATCCCGCGGGTCTGACACTGACGCTGGTCGTGAATGGCATTGACGTACACGTGCGCGAGCTCGACGCAGACGACCCCGAGGCCCCGCTCGCGGGAACGGGTCTCGCGACTCTCGGAGCGGGAACGTGGGACAACACGACAGCTCCCGGAGCCCTAGTCGACGAGGTCCGCGTGTGGAGCGTTGTGCGCACGCAGTACGAGCTTGACCGGGACAAGAGCCGGTACGTGGCGCCCGCCACGGCCAGTTTGGTTGCGGCCTATCGCTTTGACGACGGCGGACTAGCGATCGAGGATTTCGCGCATGCGTATCCTGCATCCGACGCTGCGGAGTTCGCTGTTGCTGCGCCCGGTGGATGGAAGAGCGCGATCGCGGTCGCTATGCTGCCTGAGAGTATGGACGACGCGGACGGCGACGCGCTGCCGGATTGGTGGGAAGACCTTTACGGACTCGACTTGGCGCTGCCAGGCGCGGTTGACGATCCCGACTCGGACGGTTTGGACAACTTCAACGAGTATCTGGCAGGCCGCGATCCGACCGCTGCAGAAGCCGGAAGTACGGACACTGATGGTGACGGTTTGACCGACGTCGAAGAGCAGGCTGGCGGGACGCACCCGGACAACACGGACACGGACGACGACGGCATCGCCGATGGTGCGGAAGTCGCCGCAGACCACAGCCCTGCACACAGCATGAGCCCGGCTGCGGAGCACGTAGTGCCGATCCCTCCGGCCGGGCACGGCGCGGCAACGCCTTCTCCCGATGCTCACGCCCGCAGTCTGAATCTGGCGGCGTTGCCCGGCACGGGCGTGGTCATCCCATTGGTGGACGCAGCCTACGCCAGCGGCTTCCCGAACTGGACACTCGAAGCTTGGTTCTATTCGAGCGATGCAGATGCGCAGACTGGCGTGCTGGTGAGCAGGGATGTGGGGGGCAACACTGCGTTCGAGCTGGGGATCGCCGGCGGCGTGCCGTACGTGCACTACGATACAGAGGACGGGACGCCGTTCGTGCTGAACACCGGAGTGGTGACCATCAAGGACGATACGTGGACTCACCTGGCCGCGTCGTGGTGGGTCGGCATGCGTACGCTGACCCTGGTCGTGGACGGGAGCACGGTCGTGCAAAGAACGTTCGAAGACGACGATCCGGAAGTAGTGGACGGTGACTATCTCCCGGTCGCTGGGTACGGCCCGATCGTGATGGGGGCGGGAACCTGGTCGGCAACGACGCTGGTCGATGAGGTGCGGATTTGGGATGCGGCACGCTTGCCGGCTCAGATCGACGGGGACATGGATCGGTGGATCGATGGCACGACGCCCGGGCTGGTCCGGTACTTCCGCTTTGACGATGGAGGGATGACGGTTGAGGACTTCGCACACGCCGGTTGGCGGAACGAGTCGGTCTTCGCCCTCGACGCCGCACTCTACGGCATCGGGGACACGGCGCCCGCAGACAATCATGCAGACTGGCTGAGCACGACGGCGCAGGCCTTCCACGGCATGGACGACGTCGACGGCGACGGCATGCCGGACTGGTTCGAGAGTCTGTACAAGATCACGGACTCGAACGGCGACGAGGACGGCGACGGTCTTGTCAATCTCTACGAGTACCTGTGCGGCACGAACCCGGTCAACCGCGGAAACGACATCAACGATCAGCTTGGCGATGACGACAGCGATGGGCTGACGAATATCGAGGAGCAGGTGTACGGCACGGATCCGCGCCTGGCGGATACGGACCATGACGGGGTGACCGACGGCGCAGAGACGGGCGGTGCCAGTGAAACCGACCCGCTGAACCCGCTGCAGTCGGCCAAGCCGCCCGTGCGACGCAGTATCCACCTGCCTGCGCCGGCTGACGAGGTGCGGGTTCCGGACCAGATCAAGTATGCGTTGAGTAGTTGGACCATCGAGGCGTGGGTGAAGCCCGCCGCAGATACGTCCGGCTCGGTTGTCCGCCGTGTGATCGGGCACGACGGCACGAATGCGTTGGTGAACTACGACCTCGGTCTGGTGAACGACACTGGCACGTTGCGCCCGTACATTCGTTTCACCAACATCCTCGGCCAGCAAATCAACCTTGGCGGTACAGCGGGACCGTTTGCGGCTCTCGCAGTACCCGCGGGGGAGTGGACGCACGTGGCCGCGAGTTTCGATCAGGACGCGATGTTGCTGACGCTGTACGTCGACGGCATGGCCGTGGCCGCACGCACGAAGCTCGCCGGCGAGCTCAAGGCTGTCTATGAGTGCGCCGTGACCGGGTCGGGCGACGTGGACGGCAACGGTGTGTTCGACGGTCCGACCGTGACGCTTGGCACTGGCTACCAGGGACACATCGACGAGGTCCGTATCTGGGCTGAAGCACGCCGTTCCAGCGAGGTGTTTCAGTCCTACCGGGCCGTGTCCGTTGACGCTGTCGGTCGCGTGTCGTCGCTTCAGCCGGCGAACGAGCTTGCACGGTACAGCGCGATGAGTGTGGACGACATGCTCGCCCACGACCATGCAGGGGGAGAACTGATTGTGTCGTTCCATCCGCATGTCGCGGCGGACGCAAAGGTCCGTATTCAGGCCGCGATGGGAGTCGACGTGCTGCACACGAGCACGCTGACGGGGGCGCAAAGAGTCCGAGTGCCCGAAGGTGAGGATCTGGCGGAGGCGATGGACGCATACCGGGCTCTTCCGGAGGTGCGGACCGTCGAGCCCAACTACCTGTTGCAGGCGAACCGCATGCCGAACGATCCCGACCTGAATCTCCTGTGGGGGATGCACAACACCGGACAAACCGGCGGCACGGCTGACGCCGACATCGACGCGGCCGAAGCCTGGGACGTCAGCACCGGATCGCGGAACGTGATCGTGGGCGTGATCGACAGCGGCGTGCAGCACGACCACCCGGACTTGGCCGCTAACATGTGGGTGAACGAAGGCGAAATCCCCGGCAACGGTCTGGATGACGACGGCAACGGATACATCGACGACATTCACGGGTACGACTTCTACGACTACGACGGCGACCCGATGGACGACGCACAGGGGCACGGGACGCATTGCTCCGGCACGATCGGCGCAGTCGGCAACAACGGCATCGGGGTGGCGGGTGTGAACTGGCAGGTCAAGATCATGGCCCTCCGGTTCCTCGGTCCGGGCGGCGGCTACACGGCCGATGCTGTCAGTTGCTTGGAGTACGCCGTGCAGATGGGCGCGACCTTGACCAATAACAGCTGGGAGGGCGACGTGTACTCGCAGGCCATGCACGACGCCATCGCCGCGGCACGCAGAGCCGGGCAGCTTTTCATCGCTGCAGCAGGCAACGGCGGGGCCGACGGGATCGGCGACAACAATGACCTAACCCCGATCTATCCCGCAAGCTACGAGTTGGACAACATCATCGCCGTGGCCGCGACGGATCACAATGACCAGCTCACCTCATTCAGCAACTATGGCGCAATCAGCGTGGACTTGGGGGCCCCCGGCGAGGACATCTACAGCACGGTCACGACGAGTACGTACGGGTACATGTCCGGCACATCGATGGCGACTCCGGCTGTGTCCGGGATTGCAGCACTGCTGCACGCCATGCGCCCGTACGCCACGTGGCAGGAGGTCAAGGCCTTGATGATGGCGTCCACCGACCCGGACGCCACACTGCAGGGACGCACGGTCACCGGCGGTCGCATCACGCTTCTGGGCGCAATGCAGGCGAATCAGGCCGGGCTGGCCGCCTACTTCCGGGCGGACGAAGGCGTTCCCGGCGGATCCACGGTCGTGTTGGATCTGACAGAGACGGAGAGTTGGCTCCTGAGTGCAAACGGCCGATTCGCAGGCGTGCTCATGGGGACGGCCACATTTGACGAAGACGCGGACGACTACGCCGACACACACGGTGATGCGGACGGCGACGGTATGCCCGACTGGTACGAGACGGCCATGGGCCTCGATCCACTGGGCGACGACGCCTACGACGATGCGGACGGCGACTGGGTCAATAACCTCTATGAGTACCTTGCCGGCACAGACCCGCACAATCCGGTCACCAACGGGTCGACCCCGGACGGCCTGACGGATCCCGACAACGATGATTTGACCACCCTCGATGAGATGTTTGCGCACACGCATCCGAATGACGTCGACGCCGACACGGATGACGATGGCCTGGAGGACAACGATGACGAAGATGAAGCGCCCATCCAGACGAGCCCGGTCAGCAGCATTTCGCCGTACCGGAGCCGCGTCCTCGACCTGGCGACCCCCGCAGCCACCGTCACGCTGCCCAACCAGCCGCGGTTCTCGCTGGCAGACAGTTGGACGATCGAGGCCTGGGTTCGACTCGACGCGAGTGACACGGACGGGGGCATCATCCTCGGTCGGACACTCGATGATACGGGCAACGGGACACTGGGCTCGGTCAACTACGAATTGGGTATTGACACGAGTCTCCAGCCCTATGTGAGGTTCACTTCAGGCGGCGCGAGCAACGTGGAAGTCGAAGCGGCTTCCGCTGGTGCGATCACGCCTGACAAGTGGGTACTCGTCGCCGGCGTGTACGATGCGGCCAGCGAGGTACTGGGGTTGTTCATTGACAACAATCTGGTGCGGATCGTGAGCACAGGAGGAGTAACGCCGGCGGCCGGAGTCGGCGTCAGTCAAACGATCATGGGCGCGGGCCTGACCGGCCGGATCGACAGCGTCAAAGTGTGGTCGGCCGTTCGTACCACGTTCGGTGAGGAGAACGGGGATACCGCCGGCTTCGAGACGGACTCCGATCTCGTCGCATTCTATCGGTTCGATGATGGCGGCGACACCGTCCAGGATTTCGCGGGCGGTTTCGAGGACGACTGGTTCACCGGCTGGTCCAACGCCGCCCGGTTGGGCACGGGCGCCACCATGATCAACGCCCCGGACAGTCCGGCTGCCAACCTGTCCGGCGACGGCGACGGCGACGGCATGGCCGACCAATGGGAGATCGACTACTTCGGCACGCCGCTGACCGACGGCACGGGCGACACGGATGGCGACAACCTGACCGACCTGTACGAGTATCTCTCCGGCACCGACCCGTACGAAGACGATTCGGACCACGACGGCACCCCCGACGTCGATGAAGATGCCGACGGTGACGAGCTGACGAACGAGGTGGAGCAGACTCTCGGCACCCATCCGAACGACACGGATACGGACGACGACACCGTCGATGACGGCGATGAAGTGGCCCGGGGGACAGAGCATCTGGACAGCCTGGATCCGCTCAAGAACGGCGTGCTGCGGTTGGGGGACAAGTCCGACTACGCATCGGTCGCGACCGGGCCTGCCCTTGCGGGAGCTACGACAATCGAGGCCTGGATCGATCTGGACGATACGGCCGACAGTGATACGGGCGTCATTGTCGAGCAGACCGACGCCGATGGCGAGGTACAGATGGACCTAAGCTTGGATGGCGGCGAGCTTGTGTTCAGATACCGCACGGCGAACGGCGAAATGCGTAGCGCCACCCTCGATTCCAGCATCGACGAGGACGACGGTTGGGTTCATGTATCAAGCGTTCTCACGTTCCCGGCCGGCACCGAAGGCACGGTATCCCTGCGGGTCTACTACAGCTCGACCGGCCATGCGGAGTCCGCACAAGCCGACCTTCTCGGTGCATTCGCCACCGACGGCGGGCCGCTCCACATCGGCAGCTCGACGGTCGGGAGTTCAATCACGGGTCGCATCGACGAAGTGCGAGTCTGGAGTGTCGAGCGCACGGCTCTGCAGATCGAGACAGACAGGTCGCTGCCGATCACGCCCATCGCCGGTCTGGAGGCCTATTACCGGTTCGACGATCTCGGTGACACGGCTGAGGACTTCCTGACAGCACATCGCTTCGATTCGCTGGCGAACATCACGGCCAATGCGGAGTTCGCAGCCATGCCGCAGGGGACGGCCGTGCTCGAACCGGTCGTTACGGAAAGCGCTCCCGGAGCGATGCCAGCCGAGACGTTCACGTACCTGGACGGTGACACGGACTTGGACGGCATTCCCGATTTCTGGGAGCTGATCCACTTTGGCGACACGGCGACAGCGGACACCGTAAGTGACACGGACGCGGACACGCTGAGCGACCTGCTCGAATACCAGATAGGCCAGGACCCGAACCGCACCACCTCGCCGGACCAACTCGACGAGGACAGTGACGGGGACGGCTCGACCAACACCGAGGAAGTCGCAGCAGGCACGAACGCGGGACGCCCCTTCGCGGTGGTCGACGCCAGCTTGCGCGAGGCCATCGGTTTTGTGGACGAGTTCGGCAATCCGCAGGATGTCGTGTGGGTCGACGCAAACGACAACGACGCAATCGATCTCGGCGACAAGATCATGATCTACTTCACGGAGGTCGTGGCAAAAGCGTTCATCGGCGATTTCACGCTGTCCAACGGGCACTCCTTTGGCAGCGGGGCATTTGCCGAACCCGCGGCAGCCCCGGAGAAGATGGTAACGGTCTTCGTTGGCACTGGCTCGACCGCGACCGGCGCGGACACCATTACGGTCGCCAACACTGTGCAGGACAGTGCCGGAAGCAGCCTGAGCTCGAGCCGCGGCAACCCCGTTTCGCTCTACTACACCAAGCCGGCCCTCGTGGTGAGCATCGCCATCCGCGCACGCTTCGCCGAAGGCGATGGCGTTAACGTCGCAACGGGGACTGTGAGGCGTGACGCCGTCAGCACGGACGCACCACTGGTGGTGGCTCTGTCCAGCAGCGATACCGGCGAACTGACCGTTCCCGCGTCAATGACTATCCCCGCCGGGCAGGCAAGCGCCACATTCCAGATCGACGCGGTTGACGATGACACGGTCGACGGTGACCAGGACGTCACCATCACCGCAAGTGCGGCGGGACTGGCCTCCGGGAGCGCCACGGTCACTGTCGACGACGACGACGATCCGGGGGTGTCACTCACCCTCAGCCAGGCCGCTGTTGCCGAGGACGCCGGTGCCAACCTGTTCATCGCGACCATAACGCGCAACTCGTCCTCTGTCGAGAGGCTGGTGGTAACGCTCACCAGCTCGGATACGAGTTCGGTGACGGTACCGCCGACGTGGACGATAAGTGCGGGCCAGATGTCCGGGACGTTCCCCCTGACCGTCCTTGACAACGGCGATGTGGACGGCAACCGAACCGTGACACTGACGGCGACCGCAGCCGGCTTCACGCAAGGCACTGCCGATCTCGTGGTAACCGACAACGACACGCGGCAGTTGACGCTGACGCTTGACCAGGAGCTTGTCTCGGAAACGGCCGGCGAGGCCGCGGTCGTCGCAACGGTCACGCGCACGGGACCGACCGACGTTCCTCTCACCGTGGAGATCGACATCAGTGACGAGGCCCGGGGCACCAACGTCAGTGACCGCGTGCGTGGCCCGATCGAGATCGTGATTCCCGTCGGCGACACGACGCTAACGTTCACGCTCGATATCGAGGACGACGACCTGTGGAACGGAGATTTGGCGGCGACGATCCGGGCGCAGGCCGAGTCCTACATCGGCGACCTGGCCGAACTGATCATCGCGGACGACGAAGCGTTCCTGCCGCTGTTCCCCGGCTGGAACCTAGTCTCGTCGCCAATCGATCTCTACGATTCGTCAGTGGAAGCGCTGTTCGCCAACGTGGATGTCTCGGCCGTGTGGGACTGGATCGAGGAGCAAGGACAGACAGAACTGGCCAACCAGATCCTGGCCGGCGAGGGTTACTGGGTCTTCCTGGACGACCTTGCCAGGGCTGGTGGCCCGGTAGCCATCCCATTGCCGGGACCGTTGGCGGACACGGCTCAGAAGAGCGTAGAAGCAGGCTGGAACCTGGTCGGTCCGTTGCGTGAATGCGCGCCCCCGGCCTCGGATCTCGTCCATCCTGCGATCTGGTGGTGGGACGCCGAGGCACAAGCCTATCGCATGATCGAGGCCGGCGAGACACTCAAGCAGGGCAAAGGCTACTGGATGTACGCTCTGCAAGCCGGCATCATCGACTTGGGCAGCGAGTGAGCTCGGCCGTCAGTCGCGCAACACAACCACGTCACCGGGATCGACAGTCAGCTGCACGCTGGAACCGTTCGGACGCGGCGTCTTGGGGTTGAGTTCGTGCACGCGCAATTCGATGCCGTGTTCGGCGGCCAGCACATACTGAGACATCTCTCCCAAGTACACGCTTTCCCGGATCGTACATCGAATGCTCTCCGGCCCCGGGTGAGTATCGTCATCCGCAACGACGAACGCTTCCGGCCGAATAGAAACCTGTACATCCGTTCCGATGTGCCCATCGGCCGGTGGAACGGTCGACCTCATCGTCCCCAGCTCAGTTGCAACGCTCACCTCACCTCCCGCCTGAACCGTGATTTTGCCGCGCAGCAGATTCGTCTCTCCGATGAACGCGGAGACAAACGCGTTCACCGGCCGGGTGTAGACCGCACGTGGCGTACCCAGCTGAATTACGCGCCCCTTGTCCATGACCGCCATGCGGTCGGCCATGCTGAGCGCTTCCTTCTGGTCGTGCGTCACGTACACCGCGCTCAGCCCCGTCTCCTTGCAGATCCTGCGGATCTCGCGACGCATCTCCAGGCGAAGCTTGGCATCCAGGTTAGCCAGCGGCTCGTCAAGCAACAGGCACCCGGGAGAAACGACGATGGTTCGCGCCAACGCCACACGTTGCTGCTGTCCGCCGGACAGCTCGTTGGGTTTGCGGGTCGACAGTTCCGAGATCCGCACAAGCTCCAGAGCTTCGCACACACGGCGCTCGCGCTCGTCTTTCGCGACCCCCCGCGTCTCCAGGCCGAAGGCGACGTTCTGAGCTACTGTCATATGCGGCCAGAGCGCATATCCCTGGAACACCATGGCCGTGTTGCGCTTGTGCGTGGGCACGGTACTTACGTCCCGGTCACCCAGGAGAATCCGTCCCGAGTCCGGCATCTCCAGCCCCGCGATCATCCTCAGCAGCGTTGTCTTGCCGCAACCGGACGAGCCGAGCAGGAAGAAAAACTCGCCGGTAGGGATATCGAGCGAGACGTGATTGACGGCACACGTCTTGCCGAAGAACTTGCTGATGTCATCGATAGTGATGTGCACGGGGCGTGTGGGTTCCGGTTTTTGGGCTGTGGATGCTGGATCGGGTTTTCGGCGGCAGTCTCCGAGCGGCTTTCCGCGGGGAAGCAACAGCAGGACAGTTCATTCTGGCGGAAACACTTGGCACGGAGCCGATCTGAAGGCGAGTCAGGCTCCGTGAGTCCGGAGCAACAAGATGGCAATCAGCGGATGGAAAAGGGATGTCACTCGCGGGAATGCTCGCGCTCCTTCACTCATCCGTGGGTTCGTTCTCTCTCCATCCGTGGGACGCCCTGTCATCCGTGGGTTCGTTCTTTCTCCATCCGTGGGACGCCCTGTCATCCGTGGGTTCGTTCTCTCTCCATCCGTGGGACGCCCTGTCATCCGTGGGTTCGTTCTTTCTCCATCCGTGGGACGCCCTGTCATCCGTGGGTTCGTTCTTTCTCCATCGGTGGGACACCCTGTCATCCGTGGGTTCGTTCTTTCTGCTCTTCTCCCGTCCGCGGTCGTCCCGGATTCGTGGAACTCCTTGCTGTCCGTCTTCACTCGGTTGGTTCCGAACCTGCCCCAATGTATCCGTGGACGCCGGTTGAAGCTACCCGCTCGAACGACTAACTTTGCGGGGCGTGATCGCAAGGATGAATCAGCATGTCTACCTCGAAATACGCACTCCTAGGCTGGCCGGTCAAACACTCCGTATCCCCGCAGATGCAGGGCGCGGGATTCGCGGCTCTTGGCATCGACGCCACGTACGAACTGATCGAGACCCCGCCGGACGAACTGCCGAACACGATCCGCCGGCTTCGGGACGAGGGGTATGCGGGTTGGAATATCACGGTGCCTCACAAAGAGCACATTGCGCCACATCTGGACGAGGTAGACCAGCCGGCTCTGATTGCCAACAGTGTCAATACGGTCGTGAACCGCGGCGGACATCTCTCGGGGTATTCCACGGACGGGTACGGGATTGAGATGGCTTTGCGTGAGAGTCTCGGCCTGGACGTGGTCGGCAAGACGATCGTGTTCATCGGCACTGGCGGGGCCGCGCGGGCTGTGGCAGTACACCTGGCGGCGTGCGGAGTCCGCAGGCTTGTGCTTGCCAACCGGACATTCTCGAAAGCGGAGAGCGTGGCCGCCAGCGTGACTCGCATCGCGCCGGCCTGTGAGGCGGTCTGCTACGCGCTGGACGATATCGCGGCCGTCCGCGACGAACTCGTGTCGGCCCACGCGTTGATCCAGTCCACGTCGCTCGGTTTGCACGCCGGCGATCCGCCGCCCGTGCCGCTGGAGATCATCCCCCCCAGTGTTGCCGTGATGGACATGATCTACCGCCGGACTCCTCTTCTCGACGCGGCGGCTGCAAAGGGATGCAAGACGGCCGACGGCCGCGGCATGCTGCTGCACCAGGGCGCGCTCAGCTTCCGCCTCTGGACCGGCCACGAGGCGCCGGTCGAAGCCATGCGGGCTGGCCTGGATCGCGCACTTGCAGCGCGGGGAGTCTAGCACATGGTTACACTCTATGCGTTCTGCATGCCTTGGATCGTCGCCACCGGGGCATGCGTGGGTAGCTTCCTTAACGTCTGTATCTGGCGCCTGCCACGCGGCGAATCCCTCACGCATCCACCCAGTCACTGTCCCCGGTGTGGTCACAAGATCCGAGCATGGGAGAACGTCCCGATTCTGAGTTACCTGTTCCTGCGCGGCAAGTGCGCCGAGTGCCACCTGCCCATATCCATGCGGTATCCCACCATCGAGGCGATCACCACCATCATCTTCGTGCTTGTATGGACCCGTGTCTGGTACGCTCGCATACCCGTCGGGCTGGCTGTGGAGTACTTCTACCTTGGCGCGGCGCTCCTGGCGATCTCATTGATCGACACGGAGCACACCATCATCCCCAACGCGCTGACGTATCCGGGTATCGTCCTTGCCTTCGTGTTGGCGGTCGTCTTCCCGCGCACCTTCGACCTGGGTGGACCATGGTCAACGGAGTTTGCACGCGAGTCCGTGTTTGTGGGGCCGCTGTTCGCCGTGGCCGATACAGTGGCCCCGTCGCTCGCAGCAGATCCCCGGGGGACAGCGGTTCTGCACGCACTGGGCGGCGCCTTGACTGCCTTCGGCATACTGTGGATGGTCCGTGGGCTCGGCAGCATCTTCTGGGGGCGGGCCTCGGTCAGTACCGACGAACCGATTGAGATGAGCTTCACAGCCGACCGCATCACGATCGATGACGTGGACGAAGCATGGGAGGATCTCCTCTACAAACGCAGCCATGCGTTCCGGGCAAACATCGTCGACATCCTGGAAACAGAGACGGCCGACGGCGCCGACGAACTGCCTGCCCGGAGCCCGGCCGGGCTGACCGTGACCAACGGTACGCTCACGATCGGCGATACGAGCATTCCCCTCGCGTCGCTCAAGCATCTCCGCGTGCGTGCCGACTCATGGACAATGCCACGCGAAGCGATGGGAATCGGTGACCTGAAGCTGATGGTCATGCTCGGCGCCATGCTCGGCGCGGAACCCGCGCTTTTCATTCTCATGGTCGGTTCTCTCAGTGGAACCGTCATCGGGTTGTTCTCCAAGCTGTTGCGGCCCCGCCAGGGAGCCGTTGTCATCCCGTTCGGCCCGTTCCTCGCCTTCGGAGCCTACGTATGGATGTTCCTCGGCCCCGAGCTGCTCTCGTGGTACCAGGGCATCCTCCTGCGCCTCGCCCTGGGGAGCTGAGCGTCTCCATGCGTATTTGACAGATCCCGCGGTTGCATCTACTTTCCCTGTATATGGTTGGCGCTCGCGACGGCCGGGCCTGCATACAGGTCGCCCGTCTCATGCGCTGGGCGCATGTCAGCTCTGTAGGTGTCCGTTGCGAGTGGAGCGTTCTCCGCGCGTCATGATTTGTCGTGCGGGAAGAGAGAGTGCCATCGGCCGTTGCGGTG
>JGI11705J14877_10001249_pt1 | contig 14656 bp, 18 predicted proteins | sample Etolaghawater15m_FD_14877 | JGI IMG/M metagenome (IMG submission 14877) | reverse complement strand
GCAGCGTTTGTTCGCGCTGGCTTTGTTCGATTTGGGTTTGTTGGAGTTGATTGAGCTGGCGCTGCAGTTCGAGCAGTTGTTGTTCGAGTTGCAGGCGCGTTTGCGTGCTTTGCTGTTCCGCTGCATCCAACGCCGCTGCGGTTTCTTGTTGTTCGTTGGTTTTTTGCGCGACGTCGTCTTGGAGTTTGACGATGTGCCATGCACCTGCGGCGACGCTGCCGGCGATGACGGCAAGCCCTAGGGTTTTGGCGAAGCGCTTCCAGCTCGGTGCGGGGACGTTGGCTTCAACGGTCGCAGTTGTTTCGGCATCCGCATCCGCGGTTTCCGTGGGGGGTGTTTGCGCGGATGGAGAGGATTCAGACATGCGTTACTTCGGTTGAATGCAGGCGGCCAGTGTAGCAAGGACTTGGGCATCACTGGGTGGCTGGGCAATGGCGACGTTGCGAAAGCCGAGCTCAAGAGCATGCTTTTGCGCGCGCTCGCTGGGCGTGATCAGCCAGCGTTGGCGCAGCGCTGCGGTGCCCTTGCTGCCGGCAAGCTCAATCAAGTTATCCAGACCATCGGCACTGGTGACGATGGCGGCATGCAATTGATCGGCATCGAGTAGTTTCTGAATCGGTGCGAAGTCGGCTTCGGGCTTGGTGCGGGTGTAACACTCGGCATACTCAACTTCCGCACCGCGTTTGCGCAGGGTGTTGGCGAGGGTTTCACGCCCACCGACACCGCGGAAGATCACGATGCGCACGCCATCCACCGCTTGCAGCTCGGGCAGCTCGAGCAGGCCTTCGCTATCGAAACGGGTTTCCGGAATCAGATCGACCGTCAGGCCGCGATGTTCGAGTTCGCGTTTGGTGGCCAGACCCACGCTCGCGACGTGGAGTTTGTTGGGCCAGGTTTCGCCGCGCGCCTCGATCCGCTCGAGTCCGAACTGCGCCGCATTGGCGCTGATGAAAATCGCGAGGTCAAACTCGGCCAGCTCATCCAAGACCGCATCGACCGGGCTGGGCGTGGGCATGGCAGTGATTTGGAGGGTGGGGAATGAAAGCGCTTCGCCGCCTGCCGCCTGCATGGCTGCGATGAAATCCGTGGCCTGATCGGCCGGACGCGTGGTCAGCACGCGCACGCCGGTGAGTTTGGGAAGGGAATCAGGTGTCGCGTTGGCCATAAACAGCGGCAAGGATGCGATCAGCGCCGCGGGCAAGCAAGTCGGCTCCGAGTTTCGTTCCAAGTGCTTCGGCCTCGCTGCGCGGGCCCTCGATTTCGCCTCGAATCATTTCCTGACCGTCCGGCGAACCGACCAAGCCGCGCAAGTAAATGCGGTCCAAGTTTTCGCCGCGCAATTCGGCATAGGCACCGATTGGTACCTGACAGCCGCCCTCGAGCTTGGCGTTCATGGCGCGTTCAGCGCGCACACGATCGGCGGTGTCGGGGTGGTGCAGGATGGAAATCAGGCCTTGTATATAAGTGTCGTTGTCACGGCATTCGATGCCGACCGCGCCTTGGCCGACGGCGGGCAGCATCACCTCGGGCGGGATGAACAGGCGAATGCGGTCTTCGAGCTTGAGTCGGATCAGGCCAGCGCTGGCCAGAATGATGGCGTCGAATTCACCGGCATCGAGCTTGCCAAGGCGGGTTTGCACGTTGCCGCGCAGGTCGGAGACCTGCAAATCCGGGCGCAGACTAAGAATTTGGCAGCGGCGGCGCAGGCTGGAGGTGCCGACGCGCGCGCCTTGCGGCAGCGCATCAATGCTCTCGAAGGTGTTGGAGACGAAGGCGTCGCGCGGGTCTTCGCGCTCGCAAATCACCGAGAGGCCAAGGCCTTCGGGGAACTCGACCGGAACGTCCTTCATCGAATGCACGGCGAGATCGGCGCGGCCTTCGAGCATGCCTTGTTCAAGTTCTTTCACGAACAGGCCCTTGCCGCCAATCTTGGCCAGTGGGGTGTCGAGGATCTTGTCGCCTTGGGTTTTCATCTTCACCAATTCGACCGCAAGGCCCGGATGCGCTGTTTGTAGGCCATCTTGCACATATTCGGCTTGCCACAGGGCGAGCAGGCTTTGGCGCGTGGCGATGCGGACGGGCGTGGCGGGGGTCGATTCGGACACGAGATCTCCAGACAGCAGGTAGAATGCAGGGCTTTAGTCCGCGCAGTATAGCGTTTGCATCGAGCGCTGCGGGCATACCAGGAGTGAAGCAGTGGCGGACGGTCGCGACAATGCAGGTCCAATTGCAGTGCACGATTTTGCTGCCGTTGCAGCTGAGATTCGCGCGCGTGGCTTGCCCGTGTTGTTGATGGTGACGTCACAGGACTGCTCGTACTGTCATCGTTTAGAGAGCGAATACCTGCGTCCGATGTGGATCTCGGGTGAGTATGAAGGGGTCACGGTGTTGCTGCGCAAGCTTGAGGTGGATCAACTGCGCGAGCTGCGGGACTTCAACGGCGAGATGATTGCTGTGAAGGACTTTCAGCGCCGTTATAAGGCGTTCTTAACGCCGACCTTATTGTTTTTGAATGCGCGCGGCGAGCAGATCAGCGAGCGCATTCTTGGCTACAACACGCCGGAATTGTTTGGCGACTACATCTATCGTGGGATTGATGAGGCGCGTGCGCGTTTGTGATGTTGTTTTAATAGGTGAAAGATGAGTAACGACAAGACCAATCAGAGCTGGGGCGGACGCTTTACGGAAGCGACCGATGCCTTTGTGCAGGCATTTACTGCATCGGTACAGTTCGACCAGCGCTTGGCCTTTGTGGATATTCAGGGCTCGATTGCACACGCGACCATGCTCAGCGAAGTCGGTGTGCTGACTGCGGATGAGCAAGAGCAGATTGTTGCCGGCCTCAAAGCGATTGCAGACGAGATCGCGGCGGGCAACTTCGACTGGTCGATTGCGCTGGAAGATGTGCACATGAACATCGAGGCACGCTTGGTCGAGCGCATTGGCGTGGTTGGCAAGAAGCTGCACACTGGGCGTTCGCGTAATGATCAGGTCGCGACCGATCTTCGCTTGTGGCTGCGCGGCGAGATTGATGCGGTGCTGGCGGAAATCACGCGCTTCCAAACTGGCTTGCTGGAGCTTGCCGAGAAAGAGGCCGACAGCATTCTTCCGGGCTTTACCCATTTGCAGACCGCGCAACCGGTGACCTTTGGGCATCACTTGCTGGCGTGGAATGAAATGCTGATGCGTGATTACGATCGCTTCGTCGATGCACGCAAGCGGGTGAATGTGTTGCCGTTGGGCGCGGCCGCGCTAGCAGGGACCACCTTTCCGATTGATCGCGCGCGGGTTGCAGCGTTGCTCGCCTTTGATGCTGTCGCAGAGAACTCGTTGGATGCGGTATCGGATCGTGATTTCGCGATTGAAACCACGGCGGCTTGTGCTTTGGTCATGACGCATCTCTCGCGCATGTCGGAAGAGTTGGTGCTGTGGACCTCGGCGCAGTTTGATTTCATCGACCTGCCCGATCGTTTCTGCACCGGTTCATCCATCATGCCGCAGAAGAAAAACCCCGATGTGCCCGAGCTGGTGCGCGGCAAGACGGGGCGTGTGAATGGTCATCTGATTGCCCTACTGACGCTGATGAAGGGCCAGCCTTTGGCGTACAACAAGGACAACCAAGAAGACAAAGAACCCTTGTTTGATGCGATCGATACCGTGCGCGGCTCGCTCAAGGTGTTTGCCGACATGGTGCCGGCGATTCAGCTCAAGCATGAGATTGCGCGTGCGGCGGCATTGAAGGGCTATTCCACCGCGACCGATCTGGCCGATTACTTGGTGCGTAAAGGCGTGGCGTTTCGTGATGCGCACGAGGTGGTCGGACGTGCAGTTCGGCTTGGGATTGATACGTCGCGTGATTTGTCCGATCTCGACCTGACTGAACTTCAAGCCTTGTCATCGGTCATTGAGAGCGATGTGTTTATGGTGTTGACGCTGGAAGGTTCGGTGGCAGCGCGTAATCACTTCGGTGGAACTGCGCCGGCGCAAGTTCGCGCTGCCATTGCGCGGGCCCAGCAGCGGATTGCGGCACGTTAATTTTCGTTACGGACTTCTCTGCTCATCGCCATGCAAACTCGTGTTGTTCTTCCGCTATTGATTTTCATTGCCTTGATTGCGGTGTTGGGGATTGGTTTGTTCAACGATCCCAAACCCGAAGCCGAAGACTCGCCGATGATCGGCAAGCCGATTCCAGCGTTCACGGTGCCGGATTTATTGAATCCAGACCAACAACTCACACAGGAACTCTTCCGTGGCGATGTGAAGCTGCTCAATGTGTGGGCAACATGGTGTCCTTCCTGTCGTGAAGAGCATGCCGTGTTGAATGCGGTGCGTGACACCGGCGTGGTTGAAGTGATTGGCTTGGATTGGAAAGACGATCGTGAGAAGGCGTTGCGTTGGCTCGAGCGACTGGGTAATCCCTATGCGCATACCGGCTTTGATCCCGATAACAAGGTTGGGATTGAGTTGGGTGTGGCGGCGGCGCCAGAAACCTATGTGATTGATGCGCAGGGTGTGATTTGTGATCGCTACATTGGCCCGCTCACAGTGACCAATGTGCGCGATTATTTCTTGCCTTTAGTGCAATCGATTCGTGACAACGGCGGCGCGTGTTTGTCCCGCGCTGACCGTTGATCTAAGGATAAGGACGAGCCTTCATGTTGCGTGCCTGGTTATTTGCGTTGTTGATTTTTTTGCCGTTCACGTCATCCATTCATGCAGGCCCGGTTGAGGTCTTAGCCTTTCCAGATCAGGCCACTGAAGAACGCTTCCATCGTCTGATCGAGCAGATTCGCTGCATCAAATGCCAAAACACCAGCATCGCGGGGTCGAATGCTGATCTTGCACGTGATCATCGCAACAAAGTGTTTGAACTGATGATGGAACGTGGCATGAGCGACGATGAAATCAAGGACTGGTTTCTCGCGCGCTATGGTGACTTCGTGCTGTACAAGCCCAAGGTTGATGAACGTACGTGGTTGCTGTGGGGCTTGCCTGCGGTGCTGATCGGCTTGGGTTTGATTTTGTTGGTTGTACAGCTGCGCAAGCGTAGTCAGTCGACCGTATCTTCCTCTTCTTCGTCTTCCGCCCCCGTTGCGCCAAGTGGGCTCAGTGACACGGAGCAAGCGCGTCTGCGTACCTTGCTCAACGATGACCTCAAAGACGAATCGCTTTCCGGATAAATCATCATGACCTTTTGGATCATCGCCAGCGCGCTGACGCTGGTTGTAGTGTTGAGCTTGCTATGGACGTTGTGGCGTGGACCGCAGGGCGCGCGGGGCGTTTCATCCAAGGCCATGAATGTCGCGGTGTTTCAGCAGCGTGCAGAAGAGCTGGAGCAAGATCGTCTGCGTGGTGATTTGGATGACGAGCAGTTTGCGCAGGCCAAGACGGACCTTGAGCGCAGCCTCTTGCATGATCTTGAGCAGTCTCAAAGCGCGACATCCTCTGTGCGTCATCATGATGCGCGTCACACCGCAGCCAGTCGTTCACTTGGTGGGCTGTTGATTCTATTGGTGATTCCCTTGATCGGGTTCGCCATTTATTGGCAGACCGGTTCGTGGCATCGCATGGGTGAGCCCTCTGCGGAGACATCGCTTGCGGTCGATGGTCAGCCCGACATTCCAGCGATGATTGCGCGCCTCGAAGAGCGGCTCAAAGATGAGCCGGATAATGCGGAAGGCTGGATGATGTTGGGTCGGTCGTATGAGATGACCGGACGGATCAGTGAAGTCGGGATTGCCTACAGCAAGGCGATTGATCTGCTCGGTGCGCTGGCGACCGCCGAACAGTTAGTCACTGCGGCGCATGGCATTGCCATGAGTCAGGGCGACTCCTTCTTGGGGAAGCCAGCGGTGTTGTTAGAGCAGGCGTTGGCGCGTGATGCGGAACACTACGATGGTTTGTGGCTGGGCGGACAGGCCGACCTGCAAGCGAATAATCCGGCGCGGGCTTTGCAACGTTGGAAGAAACTGGCGAGCTTGAATCCGGATCTGGATGCGGATTCCATCACCTTGCTGAACGCTGCTGCAGCGCAAGCGCAGCAGGCCTTGGGTGTGCCGGTTGAGCGTCTATTGGAGGCGCCGTTGCGCATTGGCTTGCCGTTACGCGTTGAATTAAGCCCTGAGTTCGCGGCGCAAGAGATCGATCCGAACACAGCCGTGTTTGTGTTTGCTCGCCTTGAGCCGGTCGGGCCGCCGACCTTGGCTTTGAAACTGTCACGCGCGGATCTGCCGGCGAATGTGTTGTTGGATGACCGTGCGGCGATCATGCCGGGGGTCAGCCTCGAGGGCGTGAAGGAATTACAGGTCGAAGCGCGTGTCGCGATCTCTGGTGAGATTCTGGGTAAGCCGGGTGATTGGTTCGGAGGCGCGCTGCTGCCGCTGGGTGCCGAGCTGCAAACCCTGCGGATTGATCAGGTCACGCCGGAAAAGTGAGTTTTTTTGACTGGGATCAAGATCTCTCAGTCGCGAATTTGAACAATGGGTTCATCCGCTGCGGTCGTGCCGCGCGGTGTATGGTCCTGAACAAACCTTCTTGTCAGTCTGTTTGTTCGATCATGGTGATTTTGTAAGCCTCCTGCTTTCTACGGCGATTTCCTCAGGGCAATCGCCGTTTTTTTTGCTTCTCATCCAATAAAAACCCGCAGGCCTTACGACCTGCGGGTGTGTGCCTACGGAAGAGAACGGACCGGTCATCGTTCTGCGGTCGCCGTGAAGCCATCCTTGCCACCCACGCCGCAGAACGCACAAGCCAGCCAGTTCTCTTGGCTTCAGACCGCCAATTCTTTCTTACAGAAGTACCAGTCGGTGCACTCGTAGCCTTCGTTGATGCGCGCTTCGGCAGCAGCCACATCTTGCGGCGGCGGCACGATGACCTTGTCACCAGGCTGCCAGCCTTCCGGCGTCGCAATCTTGTGTGTATCCGAAGTCTGCAAGGCTTTCACCAGGCGCAGGAATTCCGGAATCGAGCGGCCGTTGGTCATCGGGTAGTACACCATTGCACGCAAGATGCCGTTGGGGTCGATGATGAACGTGGCGCGTACCGCCGAGGTGTCGGCGGCACCCGGGTGGATCATGCCGTAGGCATTCGCCACCTTCATCGACAGGTCTTCGATGATCGGGAACTGAATGTCGACCCCGAAGCGCTCCTTGATGTTGCGGACCCAGGCGACGTGGCTGTAGTAGCTGTCGATCGACAGGCCGAGCAGNTCGGTGTTGATCGCCTGGAAGTCGTCATAGTGGCGCGCGAAGGCGGTGAACTCGGTGGTGCACACCGGGGTGAAGTCCGCCGGGTGCGAGAACAGCACCAGCCACTTGCCTTGGTAGTCGTCGAGCTTGCGCATGCCGTGGGTGGTGCGGGCCTCGAATTCTGGGGCGCGTTCGTTGATGCGGGGGAAGTTGAATGTGTTTTCCATGATGGATTCCTCAAAAGTGGTAACAAACTGATTACAAAAGGTTCTTCGCAGTTGGGTAGGGCTTTTCGGCCATGCCTCAGCGAATGCAAAGCAGTGTATGAGGAATCTATTAATTACTGAAATCGTTTGTTCCAGTTGGACTGATCGGTTTTCTCGAAGATTGATGGCGTCGCCTCGTTGGTCCTTTCTGGCGGACGCACGAGTACATCCCTGTAGCTCGAGGGCCGCGTCCCTGCGGCCCACGCCGCCGAAAGGCCAATCGAGGCGCCTCTTCTACAAATTGGGAAGTCCGCCAAAGGCATCCGCAGCGCGGCGCTCGAGAAACTGAGCGCTTCTTGCAGTGCGGGTTTTGGTTTGCGGGTGGCGTTGCTTAACGCAGTCGAGCCGTCAGCCACTGGCCGAGGGTTTGGAATTCTTCCGGGGTGATGGTGTGCGCCATCGGCCAGGTTTCCCAGTGGATGTGTTCCGGGTTGGGGTGGCGATGTTGGAGTTGGTCGAAGGCGCGTTCGGCGACATGCAAGGGAATCACGTCGTCGTAGAGGCCATGCGCGAGGAAGATGGGCGTATTGCTGGCCACNACTTCGTCGGGCAGCGGGAGGTAGGTGGAGAGCGCGATGATGCCGCCACAGAGGTGGCTTTCGGCTAAGCCGGCTTGCAGTGCAATCGCGCCACCTTGGGAAAAGCCCGCGATGAACAAGCGCTCGCGCATGAGGCCAAGCGTCTCTTGCTCACGCAGCCAGTCGTGGACGTAGGCCACGCTGGCGTGAATGCCGTTTTGATCCGGCGGGGTGCTGAAGTCGAGCCCATACAGGTCGTACCAGGCACGCATGGCATAGCCGTTATTCAGCGTCACCGGGCGGATCGGCGCATGCGGAAAATGAAAGGCGATGCCGTGATCGGGCGGGAGTTGGAGCAGCGGTAGTGCGGGCGGAAAGTCATCGCCACTGGCACCGAGACCGTGTAGCCATAACACTGCAGCCTGGGTTTCACCGGCAGGCTCAACGACGACTGGCGGCGTATCGAACGACAGTCCCATGTTGGGTCAGAGTGTCCCGAAGTCGGGTGCCTCTTCGTCTTGCAGACGTAAGGCCTCCGCAATGAATGCCCCAAGATTCTGCTCGCTACCTTCAAGCAGCCATGCCTCGTCGAGGCTGCGTTCGAAGTGGAAGCCACCGGTCCGAGTCGCAACCCAGAGCTGGCGCACTGGGGTTTGGCGACTGAGAATAATTTGCGCGCCGTTGTCGCAGCGCAAGGTCAGTACACCGCCGCTGTTGCCGTAGTCGAGATCGCTGCCGATCTCATCGAGTGCGGTTTCGATGGCATCCAGGGTGTCATCCACAACTTGGTTGAAGTTGGATTCACTGAGGGTTTCTGGGGTGTGGCGTGGGTTCATGCGGCCTCCGCAAACGTGCGAAAAGGATTCGGATACAAGATTCGAGTACAAGGGTCGGAAGACTCAGGCCGCGAGTTTATACTCTGCCGCTGTGATTCATTTGTTCTCTGCGTAGAGAATTCTTTCGAGGAATGTTCATGCGTCGTGTGCCGCTCGTGCTTGTTTTGCTGGGATTGCTGTCTGGCTGTGGGCAGATGGGCCCGTTGTACCACCCGGATGATGCCGAGAACTGCAAGCGCTATGGTGGGTGTGCGCCACAGTCTGCGTTGCCCCTGATCCAGCCGGTTGGCTGAGATGAGTACGCTTCCGATCCCCTTGACGGGCTTTGCGTATGAAGAAGGCCTGCTGCAGGGCGAGGGGGTGTCGCTCGAAGACATCGCCGAGCGGCATGGCACCCCGTGTTATGTCTATTCACGCGCCGCGATTGAGGCACCCTTTGCTGCGCTGGATGCAGCCTTTGGTGCGCGTCGCCATCGAATTTGTTACGCCGTTAAAGCCAATTCAAGCCTGGCTGTATTGAATGTCTTGGCGCGTTTGGGCGCGGGCTTTGACATTGTTTCGGCTGGCGAGCTCGAACGTGTGCGGCATGCTGGCGGCGATCCGTGCAAGGTCGTGTTCTCGGGTGTAGGTAAGCAAAGCGACGAGATTCGTCGGGCGCTTGAGCTCAACATTGCTTGTTTTAATGTGGAGTCAGTGCCCGAACTCGAGCGCATTCAACGTATTGCCTCGTCCATGCGTAAGAAGGCGCGTATCTCCTTGCGGGTAAACCCGGATGTGGATGCGCAGACGCATCCGTACATCTCGACCGGATTGAAAGAAAACAAGTTTGGGATCGATATTCGTTATGCGGAGGCGATCTATGAGCGCGCCGCTACGATGTCGCATGTCGAGATTGTGGGCGTCGATTGCCACATCGGCTCACAGCTGACGCAGTTGTCGCCCTTTCGCGATGCTGCTGAGCGCGTGATGGACTTGGTTGCGCGCTTGCAGCGGAAAGGCATTACCTTCAAGCACATCGATTTTGGTGGCGGTTTGGGGATTCCATACAAGGATGAAACGCCGCCGAGTGCTGAAGAGTATGTGCGCACGCTAAATGAAGTGGTTGGTGATCGTGACGTTGAAATCTGGATTGAGCCTGGTCGCTACCTGGTTGGTAATGCAGGTGTGTTGCTCACGCGCGTTGAGTACCTGAAGCAAACCGAGGGCCACCATTTCTGCATCGTCGATGCGGCGATGAATGATTTGATGCGGCCGTCGCTGTATTCGGCTTGGCATGAGATCGTGCCGGTGAATACAAACCATGGCGGCCTGCTGCAGACCTGGGATGTGGTCGGTCCGGTGTGTGAGACCGGTGATTTCTTGGGCAAGCAACGCAAGCTGAAGCTGAATGAAGGTGACTTGCTGGCTGTATTGTCAGCGGGTGCGTATGGCTTTGTGATGGCATCGAATTACAACAGTCGCCCACGTCCGCCCGAAGTGTTTGTCGACGGCAATTGTTCAGCACTGGTGCGTCCGCGTGAACAGGTTGCGGATCTGTTCGCGGGCGAGGCGGTGCTTGGATAAGCAAGCAACGTGATGGAACTGCGCTTCAGCAAAATGCATGGCCTCGGCAATGACTTTGTGGTCATTGATGGTGTGCGCCAAGTGTTTGTACCGACTTCGGAACAAGTACGGTTTCTCGCGGACCGTCATTTCGGCGTGGGCTGCGATCAGGTGTTGTTGGTTGAAGCGCCACCGAGTGCGGATGTGTTGTTCCGTTATCGGATTTGGAATGCTGACGGTGGCGAGGTGGAACAGTGTGGCAATGGCGCGCGTTGCTTTGCTCAGTTCGTGCGTGAGCAGGGTCTAACCGACGCGACGGAGATTCCGGTGCGTACGGCAGCGGGGCGCATCGTGCTGCATGTGCAGGATGATGGGCAGATCACCGTCAACATGGGTGTGCCGAGATTTGATCCTGAGGTGATTCCGTTGATTGCCGAAGGACCGCAGCTCAACTACGAGTTGGAAGCATCGGGCCAGCATTGGATGGTGGGTGCGGTGTCCATGGGCAATCCGCATGTGGTGTTGGTGGTTGATGATGTCGACACTGCTCCGGTAGAGACCTTGGGCCCTGTACTCGAGCGTCATCCACGGTTTCCTAAGCGGGTGAATGCAGGATTCATGCAGATTGTGGATGAGCAAACCATTCGGCTGCGTGTGTTTGAGCGTGGCAGCGGTGAGACGCTCGCCTGTGGCACCGGCGCCTGTGCCGCCGTTGCAGTCGGAATCGCGCGTGGCGCACTGCAAAGCCCAGTACGCGTTCAGCTGCCCGGCGGTGATTTACAGGTGGCGTGGTCAGGAGAGGGCAACCCGGTGATGATGACGGGTCCCGCAACAACCGTGTTTGAGGGTAGGATACGCCTGTGACCAAGATCTCCAACGAAACCCCAAACGCATCTACAGCCGATCCGATTGAGCAGGCTGAGTCGGCATTGCAAACGCATCCGGTCGCTGCCGATCTCGATTCGGCCGCTGTTGCAGCATGGCTGATGGCGCATCCGGATTTCTTCCAAGACCATCCGGAAGCTTTGACGGCAGTCGAACTGCAGCATGCCAGTGGTGCGGCGGTGTCATTGATTGAGCGTCAAGTTCAGGCCTTGCGCATGCGCAATCAGGAGCTTGAGAAGCAGCTGCGGGACTTGGTCGGTTTTGCCCGTGAGAACGACAAGCTCAGCGAAGGCATGCATCGTTTGTCTTTGTCGCTGATGGATGCCGAAGATCGCGAAGAAATCGAGCATTTGGTGTATGAGTCGTTGCGCGGTTACTTCCAAGTCGAATTCGTCGCGGTCCGCATTGCCCGGAAGTGGAGCAGTTGGAGGCTTTCCGCCGTTTCTTCCGTGAATCCATGCCGCATTGCGGGATCCCCGATTCACAGCAGATGCAATGGCTGTTCAACGAGCAAGCCGCTTCTGTGCAGTCGGTTGCCCTGATTCCGCTGGGTGACTTTGGTGATTTTGGTTTGATTGCGCTCGGCAGTCGTGATCGCAATCGTTATCGTGCGGGTGTCGGTGTGCACTTCCTTACGCATCTTGGTGCCTTGGTTACTACGTCGTTGCGGCCGTGTATGTTGCAATGCGCAAAGCATGCGGACATGAACGATGCCGCAGGGGATGTGCTCGATTCGGTTGCCAATGAGGACGCGCATTAGCGTCCATGTCTTCGGCTTGTGATGACTCAAGCCAACACTCTTACTACCAAGTTTCTCGAGCATTTGCGTTATGAGCGCCGTTTGTCGGCGCACACGCTGGATGCCTATGCGCGTGATTTAGAAGATTTACGTGCCTATGCAGACTCGCAATCGGTTGCGAGTCTGAAAGATCTGCAATCGTTCCAATTGCGCAGTTATGTTGCGACACGCCATCGGCAGGGACAAAGCCCGCGCACACTTGCTCGCCGTTTGTCGGCAGCACGTAGCTTCTTCGCATGGCTCGAGCGTGAAGGCGCCATCCGCGCCAATCCTGCGGCAGACATTCCAGTGCCGAAGCGTGCGCAGACCTTGCCCAAGGCCTTGGATGTGGATCAAGCACAGCAGCTGGTGGAAGCGCGTGCAGCCGATCCGGGCGATGAACGACTGGCTTTGCGTGATCGTGCCATGTTTGAGTTGATGTATTCCTCTGGTCTGCGACTCAGTGAGCTCACCAGTCTGAAGATGGGCATGTTGGATTTGGCAGCGCGCTCGTTGCGTGTGCGCGGCAAGGGCGGCAAAGAACGGGTGTTGCCGATTGGTCGGCATGCGCATGCGGCATTGGATGCCTGGCTGGCGTGTCGCAATGAACTGGCGGATGCGGATGAGTTTGCGGTGTTTGTCTCCAAGCGAGGGACGGCCCTGTCTCCGGATAGTGTGCAGCAGCGACTGCGCCGCATGGCTAAGCTGCAAGGCCTCGATCGCAACGTGCATCCGCACATGCTGCGGCATTCGTTTGCCACGCATATGCTTGAGTCCAGTGGGGATTTGCGTGCTGTGCAGGAATTGCTCGGTCATGCCCATCTCGCCACTACCCAGATCTACACCCACCTCGATTTTCAGCATCTCGCCAAGGTGTACGACAGCGCGCATCCGCGCGCGCGGGCGAAAAAAGACGACGAATAAGGGCTTTTGTTCAATCGTATCCGCTAGGCTGGATGGGAATTTCACCAGGTTGCCGGATCCGTGCCCGCACCGAATTGGCCTTGTTGGCGGACGCATGAGTACATCCCTGTAGCTCGAGGGCCGCGTCCCTGCGGCCCACGCTGCCACAAGGCCAATCTCGGCACGGGCTGAGCAGCATATCGGCAGGGAGTTCACTTTTCGGGGCGTCGATCGACAGGGATGTCGATCGTCGAGCGTGCCATGGATGGCCTTGAGCGTTCCCGAAAAGTGACTACCGGCCGGTAGGATGCGTGAAACTCGGGCGACCGCTGAAATCGCTAACCGTTCAAGCGGTTGTGCTGCCCACCAGCCGAGACGCTGTTTGGTAGCGCAGTCTCCCGTAGAATTCACAGCCTTTCCCGATTTTTAGCAAGCGAGGTCCGCCATGGAGCAATACCGCGGAACAACCATTCTCTCCGTGCGTCGTGATGGCCATGTCGTCATTGGTGGTGACGGTCAGGTGTCGATGGGTTCAACGGTGATGAAGGGCAATGCACGCAAGGTGCGTCGTCTGTATCACGATCGAGTCCTAGCAGGATTCGCTGGCGGCACGGCGGATGCCTTTACCTTGTTTGAGCGCTTTGAGGGCAAGCTGGAAAAGCATTCGGGTCATCTGGTGCGGGCGGCCGTGGAGCTGGCCAAGGACTGGCGTACCGATCGCATGTTGCGTCGCTTAGAAGCCTTGTTGTGTGTTGCAGATCAAGAAGCCTCGCTGATCCTCACCGGTAATGGTGATGTGATTGAGCCCGAGAATGATCTGATGGCGATTGGTTCGGGGGGGTCGTATGCACAAGCCGCAGCGACCGCGTTGTTGCAGAACACAGCGTTGTCTGCGCGTGAGATTGTGGAGAAGGGTTTGCGCATCGCTGGCGATATTTGCGTGTATACCAACCAGCATTTGACCCTTGAGGAGCTTGGCCCGGAAGGCTGAGCCCGATTTATTTTTTAGCAAATGGATGTGTGATGACGACCTTAACGCCGCGTGAGATTGTTCACGAACTCGATAAACACATTGTCGGTCAGCAGGCCGCGAAACGCGCAGTTGCGATCGCCTTGCGCAATCGCTGGCGCAGAATGCAGGTTGCTGAACATCTGCGCCCGGAGATCACGCCGAAGAATATTTTGATGATTGGGCCGACCGGTGTGGGCAAAACCGAAATTGCCCGGCGTCTTGCGCGTCTCGCCAATGCGCCGTTCTTGAAGGTCGAAGCGACGAAGTTCACTGAGGTGGGGTATGTCGGTCGCGATGTTGAATCGATTGTGCGCGACCTCGTTGAAGTGGCGATGAAGGATGTACGTGAGCGCGAAGCGCAGCGTGTACAAAGTAAGGCAGAGGATCGTGCAGAAGAGCGGGTGCTGGATTTGTTGTTGCCGCCGAATCGCTACAACGAGAGTGATACGGAATCGGATAGCGCATCAGAAACGCGGCAGAAGTTTCGCAAGATGTTGCGCGAAGGCAAGCTGGATGAGCGTGAGGTCGAGATTGATGTGAAGGCGCCGATGTTGGGCGTTGAGATCATGTCGCCGCCTGGGCTGGAAGAGATGTCTTCGCAGTTGCAGGGCATGTTCCAAAACTTATCCGGTCAGCAAAAACCGAAGCGCAAGAAGATGCGGATTCCTGAGGCGTTGCGTCAGCTCACTGAAGAAGAGGCGCACAAGCTGCTCGATCCGGAAGAGATTA
>JGI11705J14877_10001248_pt1 | contig 14661 bp, 12 predicted proteins | sample Etolaghawater15m_FD_14877 | JGI IMG/M metagenome (IMG submission 14877) | reverse complement strand
TTCATTTCATCTCACAAATTATTCTTAGTGCCTGTTCCACTTAAAGACCGCACGGCCAACCTGTTGAAAAAATACTCTTTCACAAACAAATCACGCAAATAGGCATTGTCGATTTTCTTTCTTTTTTGAATACACCGGCGTTTCTTCAGTATCCTTTTAAGCTGTTTGAAAGCGTCTGACTTGGCCTTCATAATGCTTTTAATATTGCCTTTAGAAGAAAAATAGAGGATGGAACCGACTGTGTGGAACATATGAAGGAACAGTGTTTCCATAATTAGTGCAAAGGGCATATTTTTAAAATATACCCACTCCAAGTTTCGGTGACCGTAATAAATTGAGATATCCGAATCTCGAACAATGGTGCTGCTTGATTTGTGGTAAACAATCGCATCCGGTACATAGAGACATTTGTAAGCATTTAGCTGTGCTCTGAAACTAAAGTCCACATCTTCGTAAAGCAAAAAGAAATCTTCATCAAAAAAGCCGATGTCTTCGATCATATCTTTTCGATACAGGGCCGCAGCGGCACAAGCGCCGAATACCCATTCCGGTTCATCAAAGGCATGTGACGGCATTCCTCTGCCCCGCAGAAGGCCCACTCCGGCATTGGTGTAGGCATCCCCGACACGGTCAATAGCATGCGGTTTCGCATGGTGCAGAATTTTGGAGGCAGCCGATCCAGCCTTTACGTGAGTTTCAAGGCCTTTGACCAGATTTTCCAGCCACAGATGATGTGCTACCGCATCATTGTTTAAAAGTGCCACATATTTGGTTTTGACGTGACTGTAACCGATGTTGTTGGCAACGCAGAAACCCGTATTTTTGGAAAGAGAAATAATTCTAGTTTGCGGATAGTGTTTTTTGACCCAATGGACCGATCCGTCCGATGAACCATTATCGACCAGAATGGTTTCAAAATTCCTGAATTTCTGATGCCGAAGACTCTCCAGACATTCAGAGAGCAAAGGCAGGCCATTCCAATTTACGATAATCACCGTAACAAGGTACATCGGTCCAAAACCATCCATGCCAAACGTCGTTGATAAAAAAATTAACTGGTCAGCTCACCCGAAATCCCAAAAAGTTTCCATGGTTTATTCTCTTGATTTCTGATGGATATTTTACGATAAGGATCTGTCATCCAGGGGCACCTGACACGAATTTTGCCGGCCCCCGAAAAGTCGTAGTCGCATGGCACATTATTCACGGATATGCGGTAATTGTCGTGTAAGGGATCCACATGGAAATACAACATCTTCCATTGGCGTTTATCATACCAGGGCAGGTGTATCTCACAATTTTCTTTAACCACGGGTTCCCAGCGATGAAACCCGTAGAGATGTTTGTTCCATTCACTTTTTGAATTACGAACTTTTAAGAACCTCTTTTTTGAACTTCTCAATTGGTCTAATATTTTCAAACTGAACTTTTCAAAAAAGGTTCTGTTCTGAGCAAAAAACAGATCATGACGATAAAAACCAGCCCAGCCCACCGGCAACACCCGCCAGCCATATTTTCGCTCAATTCGCCAGATTTCTTTGTAACGCTGCCAGTCGCCACTCATGGTTTTCGTCCCATGGTAATACCGAACAGCAGCCAATAATTCCCTGATATATTTAAATTTTGCTCCGCTTAAAGACAATCTGTGCCACAGATCCCAATCCATCGTGTATTTCAAGGTTGAATCGATACCACCAATTTTCTCGTAGGCTTTCCGCCGGACAAAACATGCGGGCTGGCAAATAAAGCAGGAACGTGTCAGATCCTTTTGATCAAATTCCTGAATTGGGAAAAAATAAGATTGAAAAAACCCATCACCGTCCACATGAACCGCATCTCCGTAAACCACATCCAAAGAAGGGTCCCTCTTAAAGGCGGCAGCCACTTTTTCCAAAGCGCAGGGGAAATAGTAGTCATCCGCATTCAGCCACGCGACAATATCACCCGGCACCAAAGACTTTCCCTGCTTAATGGCGGCTGCCTGGCCACCGTCAGGCCCCGATTTTAGGCAGGCAATAATGTCCGAATAATCTTCGGCAACCTCTCGGAAATTGTCGGTTGACCCCCCGTCCATCAGCGCCACCTTCAATGGAACCGACTGGTGCCGAAGGCTTTCAAGTGCCCACGGTAGAAAATGGCTTTGGTTGTAATTGGGAACGGCTATGGCAAAAGTCAGCATGGGGAAAGCGTTCTATGAGGCAATGGACGTGTAATACTGATAAGTGGCCCTGATACCTTCCTTCAAGGGTATTTTCGCTTTCCAACCCAGTGCTGTCAGTTTGGAAACATCCAACAATTTAAGGGGGGTTCCATCAGGCTTTGCAGTGTCAAAGATAAGTTCCCCATGAAACTGGACAACCTCGGCGACCTCGTTCGCCAAATCCCGAATACTCAAGTCTTTTCCCACGCCCACGTTGACAATCTCGCTTTCCTCATAATGGTTCATCAGAAAAAGACACGCGTCGGCCAGGTCATCCACGTGGAGGAACTCCCGCCTCGGATTTCCCGTACCCCATATCTCCACGGATGGATTGCCGGCAATTTTGGCTTCATGAAATTTCCGAATCAACGCCGGGAGAACGTGGGATGTTTTGAGATCAAAATTATCCCCCGGGCCATAGAGATTGGTGGGCATCAGGCTGATAAAACGGGACCCATATTGTCGTTGGTAGGCCTGACACATCTTGATGCCGGCAATCTTGGCCACCGCATAGGGTTCGTTGGAGTCTTCCAGATACCCGGACAACAGTTGTTCCTCTTTCATGGGCTGTGGGCAGTGTTTGGGGTAAATGCATGAACTGCCCAAAAAAAGGAGTTTTTTCACGCCGTAAACATGAGCAGCATGAATGATACTGGTTTCAATCTGGAGGTTCTGGTAAATAAAATCCGCGGGAAAAGTCCAATTGGCCAGAATCCCCCCCACCTTTGCAGCCGCCATGAACACATAATCGGGCCTTTCCTTTTCAAAAAAAGCTTCCACGCTCGCCTGACGGGTAAGGTCCATTTCTCCATGGGTTTTGAAGATAAGGTTCCCATACCCTGCTTTTTCGAGTCGACGCACGATGGCGGCTCCCACGAGGCCCCCATGACCGGCCACATAGATCGCCGCTTCTTTATTCATCATTTGACAGAGATCTCCAGGTTTTCAATGCAATACCGTACCAAAATGCTATTGCAGAATCAGGGACTCAACACCCATCAATCCATTTTGAACCGTCAGCGAACGGAGGGTAGTGGCAGATGCTTGAACGGTAAATGCCGGGTTCCAGCCGCCCTGAACCAAAAGGTTTTTGCCGGTGGCCAGGCCAACCGCCTGGGCCGTTACGTCCTGGGAAACTTTTATGACATCGCCGGAAGCAGCGGCATCGATAGCCGTCTGAACGTTTGCATAGCAGGGGCTATTGCCCCCACACGACCCGGAAGGTTCCACATAGACCGAACTGCCTCCACCGCCCCCCAGGGATGCAACCGCCTGGCCTAGATTGATCCTCGGTTTGGTGATGGCGACTTTTGTATCGGTGATGCTGTCCCCGGTATCCACCAGCGTCGATTGAACCTGATCCGGTGTCAGAAAAGCGCCGGTAATGGCTTTGGCGGCACTCTGAAGGCAGGCGGCGGCCCCAGCCGCATATGGCGATGCCGCTGACGTACCCCCAAACCCGTACGGCGATGTCCAATAGCCGCCGCCCAGTTGCGTGGTGGTCGCCCAGTTGGAAGGCGCCAGCAAAGACAGGAAAGACGCGCTGTTGGAGTAGACGGTCACTTGATCACTGTAGGGCACATCCGGTGAATAAAATCTCGATTCACAACCAAAGGTGGGGATTTTATCAGCACAGGATTGCTGCTGCACACACCATCCAATACCTTCAGCGGTGAAATGAGCGTCATACACTGCCCCGACTGAAACCACATGGGAAATACAGGCAGGCCATCCAATGGCGTCACAGTAGCCGTCGTTTCCGGAAGAAACAAACAGGGCCATGCCGGCGGCTTTGGCATTGGCTGCCGCGGTTGTCATGGCTGATGAATAACTGTCGCAGTAGCCGGTGTACCTGCCGGCACCAAAGCTGGTATTGATGATCAGAATCGGGTTTTGGGTATCATCATACTGGTGGGTAATACACCACTCCCAGGCTTCGATCATGTCCGAAAGATAGGCACTGCCGCCACTCCCCTGGGAGATTTTAAGGGCATAAAGCTTAGCCCCCCAGGCGACACCCCCCACATAGTCTCCCTGACTGTCCAGGTTGCCCGCGGAAATACCGGCACAGGCCGTTCCGTGACCTTGCAAATCCATGGGATCATTGTCATTATCCCCCGTATCATACCCCCCGATCACTTTGCTGTTGGGAAAACCGCCGCCCCCCAGGGCCGCATGGTTATAATCAATTCCCGTGTCGCAAATGGCCACCGAAAGCCCTTCGCCACTGTAGCTCGATCTGGCCACTGATGCGTTCATTAAGGGAATTCCCTGGGCCAGATTGGGGTAGAGGAGGACATCTTTCTCGATGGAAAGAACATCCGGGTCTACAACAAGCGATTCCAGTCCCTCAAGGGTTACCTGAGCGGAAAAACCTGCCATATAATTGAAAGACCTGGTTTTTTGAACCTGGGCTGAACTGAAACCCTGAAGGGTTTGGTTCACAAAATCATGAATGCGGTTGGCAATGTATTCCCGGTTTTGGCGCTTTTCCAAGCGCTTTAGCTTGCCAACCGTTTCCGTTTCTTTCAAATTTACGATCACTTTGGTGGTTGTGGCATTTTCTTCCAAAAAATCCTTCAAAACCGCATCTGCCCTCTTGATTTTTGCACTATTGAGCAAATGGGTTATTAAATTCTCGGACACAACGCTATCCATTTTCGCTGCACCCTGCGCGCTAACAGAAGATGCAGACATCAGGAAAATGCCCAAGAAAAATCCCTTCATGAAAGTTCTAAGGCTCATTTGCGGGTAAGCTCCTGCTGGATTACAGGTTTACAAAGAAATTTATTTCTGCTCAAGGGCAGCGACTTTCCTGGACAGTTCCGCAATGGTTTTCTGCTGGTCCTGAACCACTTTTGTCAACACCGCCACCACATCCATTGCGCTCATCCCTTTGCGGTCCTTAGATGCCACGAGATCCGGAGCATCTTCTGCAATAAACCCCACGTGGCTCTCCTCGGGATCGGCTTTGTAACTGAAATGAACAGGTCGCAACGCCGTAAGCGTTTCAGCCGCTTCATCTGCGGTAAGGGTTTTGATATCCTGTTTATAGGCCCTGCTGGAAGCGTTGGTCCATACACCCCCCGAAGATACATAGGCGCCGCTTCCCATCTGCAGCGGCTGTGTGGGGCTTTTGGTACCGATGCCCACATTCCCGCCGCCGGGTACCAGGACCAGATTCAACCACGCGACGTTCTCCTGAAGGGCGAAGATCTCGGCATAATCCTGGGTGGTACCCGTATTCCAGCCGAAATAAATGTTTTTGGGATTGCTGGCAGCCTTATTGGTAATAACAATGCCCCTGTTGCCGGCATCCTGGCCCAGAACAAACGGCGAAGACCCCCATTCTGAAGACCCGTTTACCAGCATCCCGGAAGCACAGGTCACCCGACCTGTATCTTCCACCTTGAACGTATTGGTTCCCCCACTGTTTTTTACAATCAGCCTGTCTTCGGCCAGCGCTGTCCCTGCCACAATGATGCAGATTGCAAAAGCCAACAGCGCTTTTAAAAATCCTATTTGATCAAGACCCCAAAACCTAGTTTTTTCCATTGGATGTCCTCCCTGTTTTATCTGTTAAACCAAAACGTGACAAACCCAAAAAAAGCCCCGCCGGGTCGCGGAATCAAACTTAAAGCTTTTCTACTTAAAAATGTTATACCCTAATTACGATCAAAAAGAAATGCAACGTTTCCTGAATCCTCGACATTCGCGACGCCCACGGGCTTGCAAGGGGTCCCCAACGCAATGGTATAAGGTTGTATGTCCCTGTTAACAAACGAACACGCACCAATTGCAGAATGATGGCCTATGGTAACCCCTTTGCCGATAACTGTTTTGGCACCGATATGACAACAACTGCCAATACTGACCGGCGCCCTCTCATATTCCGCTTTACCCTCTGAAAGGGCCCATCTCACGGTATCGTGGGTGTAGATGTGAACCCCCGCACTAATGCTGCAGTTGTCCCCGATGGTCAAATCGCCCGAACCGTCCAACAGTGTGAAAGGGCCTATCCACGTATTTTTGCCGACCGTCACATTCCCGTAAACGTAACTGTTGTGATAAATACTTGTCCCTTCACCAAAACCGAGGTTTCTGGCCCGTTCCCAACGGTCGAACAGCATCTCTTCAAAAGGCAAATCCCTGTTCCATTTCCGGCGCATGCCCTTTCGAAGCCATCTGTACAATTCCAGGATGGATTTTTTCAGCAAATCCGTACCGTTCATCTGTAGGCCCTCACAAAGGATCTTCCAGAAAGCGCTGACACCACAGTTCAAAACTGAGAAGCGACCATATAAAAAGCCGCCGGTTCGCCTTTCCTTGAAAATGCTCTTCCACCAGCGAACGCACGGCATCCCGGTCGAGATAATCATAAATCAGGGCCCTGCGACCAAATAAATGCCTTTTGACGTAGTCAATGCTGTCCCCTTTGAACCATGAAGCGTCCGGCGCTGAAAATCCCTGTTTAATGCCATGGGTAATCTGATCTGGAATATAACGGCTCATCACCTGCCGCAGAAGAAGTTTTCCATCTTTTGTTTTTTGAAAATATTTCTGGGGTTTTGCCCCGGGTTCATTTTCGTTGAGGCGAACAACCCGGTTGAGGTTTCCCAGTTTGAGGCCCACTGGGACCTGAAGCGCAAAATCCACTAGATCGTTGTCCAGAAAGGGGACGCGGGTTTCAAGGCTGTGAGCCATTGACAGTTTGTCTTCCACAATGAGAAGTCCGTGCAGAAAGGTCTTGGCTTCAAAGTAGAGAGAATGGTTAACGTAGTCTTCAGGCCGTGTAAATTGGGCATCCCGAAATTGAAAGACATCCCTGAAAATGTCTCGTGTCCAAACCTGTTTTACCTGTGGCCACACCGGTTTGAAAACGGTTTGAACCGATTTGTTGGGAATAAGGCGTTGCCAGAAAACATAATATTTGTCGATGTAATCTTCGAAACTGTCATTGACCACACTGCGGTAATAACGCCATGGATAACCGCCGAACAACTCATCGCCGCCGCTCCCCGAAAGGACAACCTTTACGAACTTGCTGGCGAGCTGGGCCACATAATAATTGGGATAACTTTGTCCCACCCGGGGCTCTTCCATGTGCCAGGCCAGCGCCGGAAGGACCCTTTCCATGTCCCCTGCTTTCAGAACCATTTCGTAATGCTCCGTCTTAAACAGGTAGCTCATGAACTCCGAGTTTTCCCTTTCGTCAAAACCGAGTTCCAAGCCGGAAGCGGAATGAAGGTCAAACCCGCAGGTAAAGGTCTTGATATAGGGGAGTTGTTTCGCGGCAACCGCCGTGATGGAGCCGGAATCCATCCCGCCGCTCAGATAGGCCCCCACGTCCACATCGCTGACCAGCTGGCGGTTCACCGCCTGACGGAACAGTCTGTCGAGCTCTTCAATATATTCCGCTTCACTTGAGGGATTATCGGGTTCACAAAAATTAAAATCCCAATACCGGGTGGGGGTCAACGCCTGGATGCTTGCTCCCAGGGGAATTCGGGCAAAACAGCCTGATGGAAACAGCTTAACCCCCTTCAGCAGTGTTTTGTCCGTAAAAATGTTTTGAAAGGTGAAATACTCAACAAGCGCTTCCAGATCAATCTCTCGGCGGACCGCGTCATGGCTCAATAGGGCTTTCTGTTCCGAGGCAAAAAGCAGCTTGGAACCTGCAAAGGTATAGTAGAGGGGCTTTATGCCGTAACGATCCCGGGCCAGAAACAATTCCTGGCGTTTCTTGTCCCAGATGGCAAAGGCAAACATGCCGTTGAAGCGTTCAACGCACTGTGGACCCCACTGGCTGTAGGCATATAATATAACCTCCGAATCTGATCGGGAATGAAACTGGTGCCCCAGGCTCTGCAATTGGGCGCGAATCTCCTGAAAGTTGTAGACTTCCCCGTTGTAGGAAATGGCAAACTGGCCGTCCCGGGTGACCATGGGCTGGTGACCGGCCGGCGTCAGGTCAATGATCGCAAGTCGGCGGTGCCCCAGACCGATGAAACTGTCCGTATAAAATCCTTCGCCATCCGGTCCGCGATGGGCGATGGCATCCGTCATCCGTCGCAAATTTACCGACGAAACCGGTTCACCGTTGATGTTAAAGATGCCGCATATGCCGCACATGGGTTACCCTTTGGAAAGTTTTATCCCTCATGGGAGACACTGAAAAAGATTTTCAACCACATAGGCCTGATCGTCTTTCGTCATTTCATGGTAAAGGGGTAGTGTCAAACAGTGCTCAAAGGCATAAAGGCTGCCGGGAAACAAGCCGGCAAACCTGCAGCCGCCACTGGGAGCAAAGGCCGGATGCAAATGGAGGGCGTAGGTTCCGATCTGAACCTCAACGCCTGCATCCGCCATTTTTCGAATCACCTCATTTCGGCCTTTTACAAAGATACAAAAGGACTGCCGGGAATGTTTGCCGTGTTCGGTGGTTTGGGGGACGTCAATCCCCTCATGTTCTTTTAGAAGCCTCAAATAGTTTTCCGACAGCTCCAGGCGGCGCTCCAGAAGCCCATCGATATGGTGCATCTGAGCCAGGCCCACCGCCGCCAGGATATTGCTCAGCTTGTAATTTGAACCCACCCGTTCAAAGCAATTGGTCAGGCGCGTTCCTTCAACGCCCATCCCGAAATGTTTATAGGACATCATCCAGTCGGCCCAATCGCCATTGGCGGTTGTAATCATACCGCCTTCTCCCGTGGTGATAAATTTTCTGGGGTGCAGGCTGAAAACCGAAATATCCGCCTGGTTGCCCACCTTGACCCCTTTGTACTCGGCACCGATGGAACATGCCGCATCTTCGACCACGTACACCCCATATTTCTCTTTAATGCGTGCCAGTCGATCACAATCGAGGGGATTTCCAAACCCGGAAACCGGAATAATGGCTTTGGTTCGGTTCGTGATGGCAGCTTCTATTTTATCGTAATCAATGAGCATGGTGTCCCGGGACACATCCACAATCACAGCCGTGGCCCCCACAATATTCACCACGTCGGCCGTGGCCGGATAGGTGTAATCAGGAACAATCACCTCATCTTCAGCACCGATATCCAGAGCTCGCAGCGCCATTTCAAGGCCTGTGGTGCATGAGGTAACGGCCAGCGCATAACCGCACCCGATGTAGGCCTTGAATTTCTCTTCAAACGCCCGGGTCACAGGACCTTCCGTCAAATAGCCGCTGTCAAGAACTTCGCACACCTTGGCTTTCAACTCCTCGGTGATATACGGTTTTATCAAAGGGATTTTTTTCATGGCTGAGCCTCGAGGGACTGCTGTAAGCGCAGTTTCTCCGCCTCTTTGAGATGTGCTTTTCGCCACTCCATGAGTCTTTTGAGGCCGTCTTTCAGTCCAACCTCCCAGGTAAAACCGAGATCAGCCTCAGCGGCTTTGGGATCGCCCACGCGATTGGTAACGAAAGTCTGCCCAGCCGGCGCATACTCGATGGGCAGTTTTGATCCATTAATTTCCAATATGAGCTCCGTCAATTCCTTGATGGACGTTTTGATTCCCCTTCCCACATTGTAGCAACCAAAGGGAACATCACTTTTCAGTGCACAAACATTGGCCCGCGCAGTGTCCCTGACGTAGATGAAATCATACGCCTGGCTGCCATCACCGTAAACGACCGGGGAAAGGCCCTTATCCAGGTTGTCCAGAATTTTCATCATGACGGCGATATAGGTCCCTCTGTAGTCCTGACGGGGCCCGTAGACGTTCATGTACCTCAATCCCACGCCATTCAGACCGTACCTTCTGTGATAAGCCTTCATCATGTGTTCGCCCGCAATTTTGGTGGCGCCATAAAAGGTCCAGTTATTGTAAGGGTGGCTTTCCGTCATGGGTTCTTCCACGGCATCGCCGTAGACCGACGCGGAAGAAGAATAGACCAGGCGTTCAATGTTGTTTTTCACACAGGCCTCGAGGACATTGAACGTCCCCCGAATGTTCACGTCAAAGGCCGCCCGAGGGTATTCGTGACACTGAAGCAGCCACAGGGCCGCAAGATGCACAACCCCCTGCACCTCTTTCATGGCGGCATCCAGAATATCCGTCTGCAGCATGTCACCGCCGATTTCAAAAATACGGCAACGCTGATCCAGAAGCGCTTCCTCCAGGTTTTCAATGCGCCCCCTGCAGAAATTGTCGTATATGATCACTTCTTTGACATCTTCTTTCAGCAGCTCTTCAACCACATGCGAACCGATGAGTCCGGCACCGCCCACAACCAATATTTTCTTCCCTCTGATATCCAAAGAAAAACCTCCCTTATATCATCTGCAATTTAGATGCGACGACAACCCGGCAACACGTTGAGGTTTCGCAGCATCCATTCGGATCTCATCCGTTTGGCTTTTCGTAAACCAATCCATCTTTATGGATATATTCACTGCCACATTCACCGCAGGCGGCAAGCTCTTCGTGAAAATCCATACGGACACCGCATCGGCACATCCACCCCTTTTGCTCCGCGGGATTCCCCGCTACCAGAGCAAAATCCGGAACATCGCCGATAACCACTGAACCCGCTCCCACAAATGCGAACCGCCCAATGGTGTGGCCGCATACAATGGTGCAGTTTGCTCCCAGGGTGGCACCTTCCCTGACCAGGGTGTCTCTCAATTCATCCATACGGGAAACATGGCTTCTGGGATTATAAACATTGGTGAACACCATAGATGGGCCGCAAAAGACATCATCTTCCAGGGTAACACCCTGATAAACCGAGACGTTGTTCTGAATTTTGACCCCGGTTCCAATGGTGACATGGGGGCCGATCATCACATTCTGCCCTACGCTGCAGTTCCGTCCAATCTTACTCCCTTTTATCACGTGGGCAAAATGCCAGATTTTTGTCCCCTGCCCCACCTGGCAGCCAGGATCAATGACGGCGGTCTCATGTATCTGAACATTCGACGAATCGTGCATCTCTGGGGGTTTTGAAAGGACCACCGGCTTTCCGTCATTTTCCAGCGATGTCTGGCAGGCCTGAAGGACCCTCAACACCCTGAGCGCTTCTGTGCCGTCTGTCCTGGGGGTCATGCCTTCTTCAATACACTGTATGAAATGACGGCATTCCTCTTTCAAAGGCTCTTTTTTATCAATTTGAACCTTTTCCGATTCCCTTTTGTCGGGGATGGCCTGGTGGTTTTTCCATTCAATCCGATGCGGATAAAGGAGCAACTTATCATTTGGCGCCATATCATCAAAAACCGCCATCTTTTTATCGCCCACCACCACCAGTTTCTGTTCCTTGAAAGGATGAAGCCAGCTGACAAAAATATGGGCGCGGATGCCCGATGAAAAAGAGAGAATACTTAACGTTACATCCGCCACTTCCTGGTGCAGGTAATTGGCCCCCGAACTGATGACATGGTCCGGCATTTCATTGGCAATGGAGAGTATGACCGAAATATCATGAGGGGCGAAACTCCAAAGGATATTCTCTTCCCGCCTAATTTTTCCCAAGTTGAGCCTGTTGGAATAAATGTATTGGATTCTTCCCAGTTCGCCTTCACCGACCAGCTGCTTTAGCTTAATGACCGCGGGATGGTACTGTAACAGGTGACCCACCAGGAGAACCTTTCCGCGATCTTTGGCCAGTTCATGGAGAGACACCCCATCGCGCTCTTTGAGCGCCAGCGGTTTTTCCACAAAGACATGCTTGCCGGCCCGAAGGGCCTCTTTTACCATTTCGTAGTGGGTTTCCGCGGGTGTGGCGATGGCCACGGCGGGAAAAGCTTCGGATTCCAGAATCTCCTGAAACGAGTCGGTCACCAACACGTCCGGATGATTTCCGGAAAAAGATTCCAGAACCTCCTTTCCATTGTCACAAATAGCCCCCAAGGCACCCAGTGAATTGAAATTCCTCACCAGGTTCTTACCCCAGTAACCTGCCCCTACGACGGCGACTTTCAAGCGATCGTTCATCGTTAATATAACCTTTCTTCCGTAATAGTGCTAAAAAATGTTGCCCTTTTTGTCAAATACCGCTTTCCCAGTCAATTCTTTTCTCCCAGCGAACTGTGCTTCTTTTTGGTCAGATCCAAAAAGATAAAAACCACAGCCGATCAGTCCTACAAAGACCAATTGAGAAAAAAANAGGATGGATATCAGAAATGAATGGGAAGCCGAAACCTGTACCATGGAAAAAAAATAGATGAACCCGGCTTCCCGAACCCCGATGCCGCTGACGCTGACAGGCGCCAGCGTCACGATGTTAATGACCGGAACGAACAGGAAAAAATAGATAAGCGGAATCTCAACCCCTATGGACAATGAAAACAGGTATATGGAGAAAATCATGATCGAATGGGCCAAAATTGAAATAACAAATATACTCAGGAGGACCCCTTTGGAATCTTTATAGCTCCGTATGGTTTCATGAAAGTCATTGACGCTGCTCATGTACCGTTCCAGTTTAATCATTCTTAAAACAAAACCCACAAACCTCACAATATAGCCGCTGAAAAAAAACCAAACCCCCATAAAGAACAGAAGTGCAATACCAAAAACCGATAAACATATTTTGGTGTTTATGAAATCTAGTGACAACCCCAGGGACAAAATCGAAATGGCAAGCAGTGCGGAAAACCCCACCAGCCGATCCATCACCACAGAGGAAATGGAATCGCTCATGGCGGAGGTCAGTTTGTAAAGTTTAAACCCCCTTACCGCATCTCCTCCGTAACCTGTTGGAAAGAAAATATTAAAAAACATTCCAATAAAGTAAATCTTCATCAATTGATAAAAAGAAACATTTATATTACGGTCCCAAAGTAAAATGCGCCACCGCAATGTGCATACCATGACATTGCAGATACCCAGGGCGTAACCGATAATCAAAAACTCCTTTTTGGAAGAGAGTATTGATGTCAGGAACTTGTCCAAGTCGACTTTGTGAAACAGCAAAAACACCAACCCCAGNCTGATGACCATTCTGAGCAGGAAAAAAAGGTTATCCCGGCTTTTTTTCACTGNCATCTTAATTTCACCATTTCATANANTGTTTTGAACATGGTAGACAGGTTNGCCACTTTAGACGTCCCCTGCAGCCTGGGCTTGCATGAAATTCGGACCGTTTTCATTTTCCTTCCCATAACTGAGACTTTCATGGGAAACTCCAGATTCAGCAACCCTGTGGAAGATTTCAAATGGACTTCATTTAAAAGCTGCCGTCTGAAAAGATACGGACCTTGTGAACCCAGATCAAAATTGAGAATCATTTTCATTAATACACGCCACGTACCCGATAAGAGCAGCCGAAACCTGGAGTCTTCCCGTTCATAATAGTTGCTGATCACCATGTCCGCATCTTCAACATGTCTTGCCAGTTTAACGATTTCGGAGGGTTCTATCTGCCCGTCCGCGGGAATGAACGAAATGTATTCAAGTCCGGCATTTTGATATCCGGTTTTAAGGGCTTCCCCCAATCCTTTATTAACGGTATGGCGCACAACCCTTAAAAAGGGAATCACTGCCGTCAGGCTCTCGGCCACCTTACTTGTGCCGTCGGTGCTCCCATCGTCAACGACGATAATCTGGTAAGGTTCAAAATAAGTTTTGAACACCTGATCCGCTACCTTCACGACTTCCTCAATATTTTCTTTCTCGTTGTAAGCCGGAATAACCAGACACAGGCCACCCTGTAAAATGGGAATCATGAATTTGACCCCTTTTTGATATCTATTTTTTTTCTTCTAAGCCCGAAGGAAAACACCAAGAGCAGCAACACCAGAAGTGAAACGGTGAACACCATCCCATAAGTAAAACGGGCGGGCTCAAATACCATTTCAAGATGATGATTACCTTTTTGAGCATATATGGCCCTGAAGAGATAGTTGGCTTTGTAGATTTTCGTTTCTTCGCCATCCAGAAAGGCCTTCCATCCGGGATAATATATTTCACTTAAAACAAGCATTCCGCTTTGCGGCATATGAAAATTCAAGGCAAGCCTGTTCCCTGAATACTGAACCAAATCATACTGAAAATCGATTCCCTTCTGTTCCCTATGGCTGAGGGTCTCTCGCAGTTTCACGTTGTTAATTTTGGCAATGGTACCCTTTTTACCCGGTGTTATATTCACCCCAATTCCCAAAACAATGCTTTCCACTGAAGGGGGCGTTTTAAAATGCACTTTTTGCCATGAAAAACTGCCACCGCTGGTTAACCCGGATTTTATGTCCACCACATCCACATATTTGCCGTCTGATTTGTAGCATCTTACCCTAACGGCAAAACTGTCCCCCGGGCCGAAATTGTCAGCCCCCTCAAACGTAAGGGTGTAAGGGCAGTCCGGTTTTAATTTCTTTTCAGCTCCCTTGCCAAACATCTGAGCCACATAATAAGCACCCGGTTTTTCCGCCTTGTCCCCTTCAAAAAGAAGAACATAATCGTTGTTCACGCCCCCTTGCCCGCTGTTTTGCAAAAACCTATTGAAAACATCATAA
>JGI11705J14877_10001247_pt1 | contig 14674 bp, 17 predicted proteins | sample Etolaghawater15m_FD_14877 | JGI IMG/M metagenome (IMG submission 14877) | reverse complement strand
GCCGTTTCAGCTGCTGTTTGTGCGGTTTCTGCTGCTGTCTGTGCTGTCTCTGCCCCGGTTTTAGACGTGGCTGCATTTGAGGCGCTCGTTGAAGCTGCGCTTGCACTTGTGGAGGCATTGCTTGCCTGTGTTGACGCTGTCGATGCTGAAGCTGCCGCATTTGTCTCGGCTGTCTCGGCTCCTGTTTGTGCTGTCTCGGCGGCTGTCTGGGCGGCTTCTGCTGCTGTCTGGGCTGCGCCTGCACTGGTTTCAGCCGTATTGATCCGGGCGTTTAAATTGGCCTCTCCGCTTCTGGCGGTTTCAACTTCATCTTTGATTAAATAAAGTTCATCAAAATTATCTTCTGAATACCCTGAATCCCCTAATACCTCGCCAATCGTATTGGCATTTGTCCAGCTTTGTTTAGCCATTATCCCTCCACGCTTTCATACCTGATAATCAGGCCGTTAATAAAAACCGGAGTCCCGGCACTGTGAATATTCCTTAACTGGACCTGAAACGAGTAACAATTTATGTTTAAATCAAAAAATAACGGACTCCCATCAGGGGTGAGAGCCACATCAAGAAGGTCAGAAAGCTCTATATCCGCTATATCCGCAATCGTGACCGCATCGCTCATGGGTAAGCTTAATTCATAAGTGGCGATAGCTGTTGTTAGATTCCCGTCAACAAAAAAATCAATGTCCATATTTGAACCGTTTGTACTGGATGCAATCAACTGGAACTGCACCAAGTCAATCCGTTTAAACGGGAGGGGGGTATATGCGATTTTACATGAGGGATATATCTGAGTAGTTGCCAAGTCTTTGTATTCTGAGGAATCGAGTTTATAAATATATCCATCTGTGGCCCCAATTAAAAAATTATCCCCAACCTGCCTAAAACAAGTCGGTGTAATCGGAAGGGTATACCGTGTCCATGGGTATCGTATTTGCCCGTTATCCATGGTGACACCCTGTTTTACATGGGCTATTAAAACATATGCGTATCCCGGCATATAAAGCCAGTATTGCCCATCTCTTGCGTTATATCCACCAAAGGCGGTGCTTGAATTCCAATTTGACAACTGGTTTTTTATCGGGTCTGAGGCTGAAAAGGTTCTCAAATCTCCATAGGCTTCAACCCCGGCAAGTGTATCAACACCATCTTTCGACCCGGACCATAAATCACTATTGGCATTCACAAGTGTCCTGGGTGTTGACCACGCTCTCTGGAACATCAACGGCAAAGAATAATCGTCAGGTGTTGTACCCTGTAGTTGGCAAAGGTACGGGGTTTCTTGGGTTCCATAAACGTACAGCACACCATAAAAACTTTCAAACGCCCCTATCTCAAACGAATCTTTGTCATCATCAATTACACCGATAGACCCGCCGCCGTTATCAGAGGACCAATCCAGGTAAGTGTTATTCCCGAATTTTGCGAGTCCTGGGTCGTCCGGGTCTTTTACCCACGGTTTGTTCCCACACACCCTTAAAAAACTTGCCTTTGGTGGCACGCCAGGGTAGACCTTCATCATTGGATTTTTGGTTGTGTCTGCTGTCCATACTGACGGGGCATAAGTATAAGCCACTCCCCCGCTTGCACAAGGCGAGCATTGTACATTAAAGTTAGATCCTTCCAGTGAAGCATAATAAGCGGTTGTTGGCGACATTTCTGTGGTAACATCCGTGCTGGTAAATGAAATAGAAATATAATCTGCCGCCGCGCTTGGAACTTCCCCTGTATAAAGTTTTGAAGCAAGAACAGAATCATCAGATACTTTTCTGAGTTTGGCCGTAATTGAAGCGGTTCCACCCGATTCTTGTACCTTTGCTTCAATCTTTGTAACTGGAATCGTGTAACCGGCATCCCATGTCGCAGACGTGAATTTAACCGCCACCCTTGCGGCTGATAGTGTGGTTTCTGTCTCCCAGGTCCCGGCGTAATTATCGTATTGTGTACCATCATCACCAGCATCATAAGCAATTTTAACAGCCGAAATACTGTCGCAAAATTTTAAAAAACTTCCGTCCGTAATACATGCTGCGTTATTATATGATTCAATATAGGGGGTTCCTGCGGCTGTTCCAATTTCTGTCGGAGTCGCACCATCCAAATAATAAACTTTATCGTTTGCGTCTGTGCAAAGTTCGTACTGATCGCCGTCTATCGTCACCCCTTTTATATCAACGATTGACCCGATTACCGTATCTGTGTATTTGATGACAGGGGGGCGGGTTTCAAGTTGCCCGCCTGGATTGAATTTGAAATCAATACATTCGGCCAATTCTCTTGGGTCCAGCATGGACGGGGGGACAGAAGTGTTTTCTCCCAGCGGGAAATATTGAAACTGCGCCACACCTTCCGGGCGCTTGTCTTTCTTGATAACGTCAATCATAATCCTGCCCTTTGCCTGATAATTGCAAACGTTGATTCTTCAAGCGTGTTGTAAATTGCCGTGTATTCTTCTGCCGGAGCTGTGGTCTTGATAATTGCCAGATGGTCCATAAATGCGCTCATAGGCTCGTTTAAAATATTCTTATAGGGCATAGTGGACGCAAGCGTTAAAGCTGTCTCCATGGCAAAATATCGGCATGTCAGGGTAGGATATGCAGCGATTGACGTAGCTGTTGGAATATTCACAACCCCAAGGGCGGTGGCCGTCAAATAAAAACAGGTTGGGGCGTCATCTGTTGTGGTTGTCCCTTCCCTTTTGGCATCCTCTACCGTGATTTGGGTCATGGGTGTTTCCCCGGCAAAAAAAACACCATTCGGGATCATTTTCCAGAAATTGTCCAGATTCCCCGAAAGTGTAAACTCCTGCGTAGCGGTCATGGTGATAGCCCCGGACGTTATGGCAAGTTCGCTGTTATTCAACATAAGCAACCTCTGGACATAAGCATGTGCTTTTTTTAACCGGGTTAAAAGGTATGCGTCAGACCATTGTGTTTTCTTGGGGTCTTTAAGCCTTGTTAAGCTGTTGTCTATAACAGTTTGTGCAGTAACGGTTGTGTCTGCCATTTATACCTCCCACATCAACGAATCAAGGCTCATGCTGTTTGTCATACGGGTTGGGGGTGTTTGTTCAATACCGGGGATAATTTCATCAACTGATTTATAAATGATTTTCTCCATTGTCGTGATATAATCCGGGTCGATTGTTCCCCCTGCATAAACATGGAGAATCGATTCCTGAATAGCATCATCAAATAATTCATTATACGGCATAGTGTTAGTTGGGGCGGTTATCTTGGTTGGTCTTTGCCAGTAATACCCGCAAATTGTAATCGCTGATGTGCTACCGGGAATTAAATTCAACGTATTCCCCAGCACCTCGTAATATACCGGTACTGAGTTGGAAGAATAAATCAACTTGGTTCTCATGTCCGGCAAAGGTTTTAATGTGTAGGTTTTTCCTGAAATATAGGGCTTGCCAAGCAATCCCCAAAAATCACTAGGGAAAGTGCCAGAGGAAGTGTCTGCCGTAATCGAGACAGACAACTCCCCCTTGACTTTGCTTGAATTGTGATATTTCAGGCGCTTTGCCACCATACGGATTGCCCGGTTTAACGCCGGGTAAACATGATTCCTGTCCGGCAATCGGTGAGCAATCTCGTCTATGATATCTTTGGCCTGACTCATTTAGTAGCCTATCGCCATCCAGGTGCCATCTTCATCATCGGCTGTAACAATAGTCACAGCGCTTCCAGTACATGGCAGGGTTTCATTCACAACGGGGGCTGTTGCAATAACAGAAGAGCCGCCAGATTGCAAAAATATAGCCTCGCACTTCAATAAACCCGTGTTGATATCGCCACCAGTGTCACCACTCCCGTTTGTATATGTGCCGCAATGTACCAGGCCGCTGCCCGGGATCTTGCCGCGTTTTGTAATTGCGCTTTCAAAAGCCATATCTTACTCCTTATAAAAGGGGGGATTTTCACCCCCACCCGGTTAGTCAATAATGTATTTACAGGAGTTATACTCTGTATCGACATGGGTTGCGGTTCCGATTGCAATAGCGACAGGATGAATCAATAAGTCAGCGTCAGCGCCCGCGTCAAGGTCTAGAACATACGGGCCAAGCTCGCCGTCATCTGTGCTGAGCACCAACGGAGAACCAATAGCAGCAACATCTGAATTGGTCCAATATACGCCCTCACCACCTGTTTGTGACCAGTAGTAATATTCAGCTGTAACGTCTACCAAAGGAACGCCTGTTGGCTGGTATGTTGTGTCTGCGCTGATCACAGTCCCCATAAATGCGCTCGGCAACAGTGTCACTTCTGAAGAAGTTGTCAAGGCCACTTTAATACCCTGTTCAATACCAATCGTTACGGTGGTTGAAGTCGCTGTAAGTGCAGAACTGTACAAAATCCTGTACCAATGCCCCTCTCCTGCGGCATCATTCACCTGCAACTGCCCCCCCTTAAAATAGTCAGCCGGGAGAACATCTGTCCCCACGGCGACATTTGTAGCGGTCACGACCTTTCCCCCAACCGCAACAGCTGCGGCAACCGCTATATTTTCCCAATCGGCGTTCGTCGCGGCTCTGGTTGTATTTTTGCCAGGCGAAAGAGCGGTCCCGCCGGCTTTCGCGTACCGATATTTATTGCCGAACATATCTTCTCTCAGCGTGCCGACAAACTCGGTTGCTGTTTCAGAAATGTCATATAATCCTTGTTTCCAAGGTCCTAATACTGATTTTTTTTCCATTTTAAATCTCCTTATGAAATAGCTGAATGACGATAACAGGATCGTCTATTGTCACATGTAAAGTTACCGCCAAACATGATTTTCAAGGTTTTGTCCCCAGGTGAACCGGCCACAATCTGCCACGGCAAGCGTTTCCAAAGAACATTCACCGTAAACCCAACATGCTTTTCATTAAAAAAATACATGTTGCTTGCAGGACAGTACCGGTCCGGGTAAATATCAGCCCCTTCAAAATGAACTCCCGTAAAACCCATCTTTGCGGTTTTGACACCTTCCGTTAAAAGCTGAGAAGCGTCTAAAATGGTCTTGATGGTGTTGTAATTGGTTTCAGTAGTGGCAATAAAATTCGGCTCTGACAGCTTGCCTTTTCCATAAGCAGCCGCAGTTCTGGCTGTCCTGATCGCTGAAAGTGAAAGCTGCGTTGTGGTCGAGCTTCCAAGCCCTGTCCATACCTTTGTGCCGTCATTGGAAACTATATCATTTGAACAATACCCGGCGTAATCGGTTGTTGCAGTAGTATCACAAATGGCGTTAAACCCCGTCAGGTTGCTTGTGTCCCCTTCAAGACCTGTCCATAGCGAAGTTGCAAGGGTTTCATTAAGAGCGAGCTGCGCCCCTTCTGTCTCGTGCCATACCATGTCGATTTTTTGTTCGGGGCCAGCATTCTCCCACATGTCGATTTGGTAGATTGTGCCATTGCCGTAGCAATATCGCCATGGCAGCTTGACAGAGGTGATGGTCTGTCTCTGGGTTGAATCAAGAGGCGTCCCCCTGGTGAAGAACCCACTTGCATTGTTGTCATATCTCAACGGGATTTCAATTTGCTGACCGCCCTGATGGTGGTCATAATTTCCTTTTTTATCTTTCAGAAAATAATCAAGAACAAATGAAGTCTCGGTGTAAAGATCGTTTACTTCTTTACCTTTGAGCTTGAAATAGTCGTCTGTGGTTGCATCTAATTGACTGATCATTTTTTAAATTCCTTATCCGGCCTGTCGTTTCAAATACCGTTTAACCGCGACAGCCTTGGCCCCGCCGAACTTGTCTGGATTTTTCACTTCTGGGGGGTCGTCGTCTGACATCCGTCCGCCAACTGTTGCGGCACTTGAACCGGCCATGCCTTTTGCTTTGAGTTTTTTGTAAATTTTCTTTTCTGCTTCTGCCACGGCAGCATCTATTTCAGATTGCCGTCTTTTTTCTCGCGTCAATTCGTTGTAAGCTGAAAATGCGTTATGTCCTGGGTTTTCTTTAATAAACGCCTGAATTTTCCTAGAGGCCAACAGCTCTTGTCCGTCCGGCCTTTCGTCAAAGAACTTCTTAATATTGCTCTTTAACGTCTCTTGCTTACTATGAGCTGCCGCTTGTTCCTGCCGCTTACCCATTTGTTCAGTAAATTCATGAAAAATCTGCTGCCCAAAATTCGCCAAAAACTGTTTTGGATTAGACGTAAACTCATCGACAATATCATCGTCATCCATACCCATAACGTTTTTATATGTCGGCGTGGTTTCCTTTTTCCCTTGTTTTTGTTTTGGGGAGAGCTGCGCTTGGTATATCTTCTCTTTCGCCTCAAGCTCTTTAATCTTCTTGTGCATTTCCTGAAACTTGGGATGGTCTGCAAAGCCTTTGTCTTTTGACGGTTTGGTTTTCGGTGTATTATGCTCCGCACCATCGGAGTTATCAGTTTCGGGAGCTTCGGCTTTCTCCGGTTTTTCTTCTTTCTTGACCGGCTCAAACTCTGTTGTGCTGATAAAACCATCATCGTCAATCATTGCTGTTGTCTCAACGTCAGGCGACGAACCTGCGCTGTCGACACTTGTTTCAACCGGGGCGGTTGTAGTATCTATGTTAGCGTCTTTGTTTTCCTCTGCCATTTTTTCTTTCCTTTCGGTTGTTTCGGGCATAAAAAAAGGATGCGTTACAGTGTTACGCCCGTAACGGCATCCCTTCTTAAATCTTGCGTCACTCTCAGCCTGGCCGGACCTTGAGCGAACCCGAATTGTTAAATTAATTTATGGTAATTGCGTTCCTTTCTTGATACATTCTGAGCATTTCTTTTTGTTCCCTCTGTTTCCTGGCCTTGTGATCCACTACCGGGAAAGCAGGTTCGGCTCTATCCATATGCCTCAATCCCTCTTTGTCCATGTATGTCTTTAAGTTTGCCCTTGTCGGATGCCTCAAAAACTCTTTCACCCATGGTTTATCGCTCTTTTTATCCACGACTTCCCTTACTCCGGCTATCCACGGCGCATCAATAGGGTGTGTCTGGTTGGGTAAAAAAACTTTGTGCGCCTGGCCGCTACATACAGGACAGGGCGTTACATCTGGTATATTTGAAGACACCACATAAAGCTCTGTTATTTTACCGCATTCCCGGCATTGGTAATCGTGGATTATCATTTCTTGGCCTTTTTTCGGGGTTTCGGAATTTCTTTAAAATTCTCGCATTCCGTCACATCCCCCCGCACCTGCTGCATAACAGGGGGAAAATACTTGCAATTGGTTTCGATAAACCCACCTACTGTTCTTTTGCAGGCTTCTTTACATTTAAAACAAATGTGGCTCATTCTGGTTCCTTGTTATTTGTGACCATTCCTTTTTCGTCATAAGGCCCGGGGTCTTGCCGGACACTTGCAAGCGCCCTGTCCTCTGCTCTATCTGCTGCATCCTGGGAGGTGGCTTTATCAGCTATATCCGATGCAATCTTGACCTTTTCTAAATTTTGAGACTTATCTTTTGACTGCATATCTTTAATTGCTTTGGCCTTCTCAAGTTTGATGTTTTCCCAATCAATTTTAATGCCTTCAGACCGTCTTTGCTGTTCAATTTTTTCTGTTATAATCTGTTCTCCAACCAACGCAGCATCAGAATTTATCTTTTGAATTTCAGCATTTACCTTCCTGGTTTTTGCGTCAGCCTCTTTTGCTTTAATCTGCAGTTCAATCTGAGCAGGGTCAGGTTGTGGTTGCTGCCTTGACTGGGCTTGCATGAGTTTCATCAGAATCTGTTGAAACGAAGGAATCTTTTGTTCTTTCAATGCCCGTTCAATTTCTTTTTCATCCATCCCGCCTAATTTCTGAAACAACCCAAGCATTTCTTTTGGAATGCCAAGCATTCTTAATTTTCCCAGGAATTTACCCAGCGGCCCTCGTTGCATCCTAGATATAATGTCATTCGCGTTATCAATATCAAGTGTTTTCAACACCTCTTCCTGATCAACTAACCCCATTTTAAACAGTGTCAAAACTTCTTCACGGCGGTAAATATCAGACACAGGCATAGTAGATCCAGACACAACACTCAGCATGCTCGGCGCTCTTAATTTCTCCCCTGTTACTGCTTCTGTCTGCTTCCGGCCTTTATTCTGAAACGTGACATATCTCGGCCTGTCATACCACATCTGAGCGAGAGCAAGAAAAATCCTGCCGCGTTCACGCAACATCTTTGCATAGCTCTGCCCCTTGCCCTGTGCCGCCCTTGCTTCTTGTTCCAGCAACAATGCAATCGCTTTTGCCGCGATAACTTCTGATCCTTGTTTTTTCCCCTGTGTCACATCTGAGAATGAACCTGCAACCTCGTTGAACAAATCTTTATACAACCCCAATGCCGCAATGATATCGTTGCCCATCTGCGGCGGGTCAACATATTTTAGCGACTGAGCGACAAGGTAATTCGTGGGCCTTAATATCCCGTCAACATTATTTATTTCATCGTCGGTTACGCCAGAATCCTTGGGGTTTACCATTTTTAACCGAGACGCTTTGTCTTTGAACATGGTGAACTGGCTCATAGCCTTATTTAATTCCATGTTCAACTTTTCAAGCTGTTCAAAATCGCTTAACCCAAACGGACTGGACGGATCTGGCACAGGCTGAACATAAGAAAACGGGAATCGGCTGTAGAGATAATTTTCTTGCAGCACTTCTTCCGGCAACCCTTGGTTTAATGACGGGTTGTAGTCATCCGACAAAACGACGTTGCCTGCATTGCATATTATAACCCTTCTGATATTCCCCGGATAGACCGGATTTTCAATCTCGATTTCTTCACCGGTAATGGGGTCTGTCTGGACAATAGTTTCGGTTGAATAGTCTTTGACCCAGCACTCGATAATAAATGTTTTGTCTGACTCGCTGACCTCGCCCCGTGGTTTTTCACCCGATATCAATTTCGTTACCGTGCTGATAACAACCTGTGTTACAGATGGCTTATCAATATTTCTGTGTTCCTGGTTGCGTTCATCCCCGATTTCTTCAAGCAGAGACATATCTCCAACAATTTCACCGGCAGACTCTGGCCATCTTCTCCTTGCTTCCCTGACACTCATCGGATACCAGCGCAAAAATGCCTCTGCTTTCCGCATTTGACGACATTCCGGCGGGTACATGGACATATATAGCATATCCAGGGGTTCAACCATAATCTCGCCGTAAGGATAATTTACCGTCAAATCAAGAAAGCAATATTCCCCAACAGTTCCGTATAGTTCGCCAGAATCAACCGATTCCCTGAAAACCATCTGCTGTTCTGTATCATTCCACCATTGATCCGCTGTATGTTTCTGTAGAGACAGAATTTCTTCTGCCTGGTCGCCCAGATCCCCGGCAGCAACCAGGTTAAATGTAGGATTGTTGGCGGTCAGCATGTTAACTGTTTTTTTGTGATGTGTCCCGCAAAGATTCGCAGATAGCAGCGCAAGTTCGGTTCCGGTATATTTCCAGTGCTTATTCCGCTTCATCTTGTAGTGTCGGTTGCAGCGTTCCGGTACTTTTTCTTCCTCTCTGTAATCAAATATTTCAGAGAGAATTGTCGCAACAGCTTCGCCCACACCCTCGGATCCTTTCTCTGGTATCAGTTCTTCCGGGATATATTTTGCTTCATCCATGCTTTTCCTTTTTGTGACGACTTAGACTTGATTCGTGCTGGTATGTATTCCCGCATTGCTCACACTTAAACTCTTTGCCAGCGATATTAACCGATTTTCTAAATCCATTATCGTCCAGAATAGTAATATGATTATGCGTTTTAAACGGCCTGGCTTTGCATTGCCGGCATCTGAATGACATAAAATCAAGAATCGGTTGAAACGGGACAGGGATACCCCGGGAAGCATCAAGAGAGTGGAACATTTCTGCTTTCATTGGTACTGACAAATCTTCAAGATTAACAGTCCCCAATGGCGTTGAGCATATTTCGCACACAAACGTATATTTCATAGATATTCCTTCGAGAACGGGTCGGTATACTTTGTTTTCTTGGTTTTTTGAGGTTCTGATAGTGTTATCTTCGAGTCTGCTTTCACCCCCATGCCCCAGCCTATTCTTAATGCCAGGTAATGGCTGAGACACAACACGACAAAAGCGATCAGCACCAAACATGCAATAAAATCAGGACTCATATTCCTCCATATATTTCAGCAAATATCGCCTTTTCAGCTTGTTCGTTTTCGTAGCTCGCATATTCCTCTGTGGTTGTTGGGATAAGCTTGAGTTTTTCGACTGCCTGCTCCCATGGGCGGGTCATTAAAAGCGTGTGTATAATTGCCCCGGTGATATATAACGCCGGGTGATTTGATTCTTTAGCCTGCTTGTCCTGCACAAAAGACGAGATGTGATTTCGTAGGATATCACAGTCCTCTATCTGCAGCGCTTTTAACTGCTTGCTTAATGCAACTTTGAGGCGTGCCAGGTATATATGAAAAACGTCAGGCTGGTTGCTGTCCACCGGCGCAGAGATAAAAACAGGGTTACCCTCTATATTAATCTCATTGACCAGTGGCATCAGAGATACCGGATTCCCCCACCAGTTTGATATTACCGGGCCGTATTCTGTCTGGATATCCTGCGCTTTTTGGATCATAGCGTAGGGGTCACTACTCTCATACTCATCAAGACATTCGATTTTGTTTGTGTTAGGGTCCACGCCGACTGTCAGCAAATACCCCGGGACATCGAACGTGGGGAGAATAATCCCGCCTGTGATATGTGAGTATGATTTATCCTCAGATTCCCAAAGGAAAGGTCTTGTGTGTGTCTTTTGCCCCTCAACTTCTGCGATCAGTTGATTAATGTACGGGTCGCCAAAAATTTGTTTTATAAATTTAGGCATTTTTAACCCCTTGTAATCCCAAGACAAAATGATGGTTTCCTGATTTTAAGGAAATTGAAAGTATTAAGGAAGAGTTAACCAATGTTAAGATATTGTTAACCTTCATGACAAGTCCAACCCTTTCAGGCCCATATACTCAATTTCAAGCGCGTACCTGACCGCATCAATGTAATGATTGTTCTTGTCTTCTGGGATCGGCAGGCTTTGGCCGTTCTTGTCTTTCTTCCATCCCCAGATTGTTAGTTCGTTAATAACCCCCTGGAGTGTCTCATCCACAATGATTTCGTGCTGCTGTAACCATTGGATGCCGAATAGCACAGAATCCCTGCCCTTCTTGACCGCTTTTGCGTTAATCCCGTTGTCCTGCAACTCTTTGATGCTCTTCGGTTCTGCTGAGTCACAAAAGACGGCGTTATCGCCTGTGTAGGGGTTTAATCGCCCTGCCAACTGCGGGTTCGTCAGCCCGGTCTGGCTGAACCCATCAAAAATGTAAATTTTTTTATGCCGTGGGTCATAATGTATTTTCACATATGCTGCGGGATCTGACGAAAACCCAAAATCTAAACCATGCCGAATATTACTAAATCCAGATTTTTTACCTGATAAATCCTCAACGCTCCAATTTGTCAAAATAGAATCACCCAAAGAGCCCCAATTACCAAGCGTGTAAACCTCTTTCCAATATGGGTCCTGCTCGTTTTCCAATTCATCATGGTCTTCCGGGTCCAAAAAATGATTATCAACATGCGTGGTCTTCAAAATCCTGACTTTATCGTCCTGGTATTCGGTCTGATCGTCTTTCCAGCCAACCGGAATAAAAAACTCCTTCACGATCCAATGAGTTCGGTAAATCGGATTAAAACTGAGGATAATGCGCTTCCTGATCGTTTTCCCATCATAGATTGCTAAACCCCTGAGCCTTTTACGTAACTGCTTAATATCGTCTCTGGCGGTCTCTGTTGCTTCCTCTATCCAAATATCTGTAATAACACCCTTTTTGGGCGTGATTGATTTCACCTTCTCAACATCATCCAGGCCGGAAAATAAAATCTGGTATCCGTTTAGGCATGTGATGTGTCCCTGCGACGGGACAATGTCGAACAGACCCCGGCATTTAAGCTTATTGATTGCTTTCTCAAGCTCGTTAAAAACTGATTTTGTTAATGAATTGCCCATCTTCCTGCAGCACAGATAATTGTGGCCACCAGACATAACCTCTTCAATCGCCCTGGCCGCAACAAAATTCGACTTGCCGGAAGAGCTGCCACCGTAGAATATTTCAGTATTTCGCGGGTTTTCGAGGTACGGGATATAGACAGGATTGTACATATCATAGCTGATATCTATCTCGTAGTCATATTTTACAGCGTTACTCATCAGCTTGCGACCTATTTACTTTGATTCTGGTTACATCGGCGATATTGATATTTTGTTTGTCGGCCAACCCTATTTCTCTGGCGATGATATTCGCGTTAAGCAGGTCTGCTGCGGCTCCCTCAAACTTTTGCGCCCTGATTATTTCTTCCACTTGTATGACGACTGGTAAAAACTCTTTATAGTTGTCCTTGTTTCTGTAGTTATTCCAGGTCTTTACGGCAATGCCTAAAAAAACACATAATGCTCCGGTTGTCATTGCCCGCATTTTCGGGACTTCTGTTAATGTGGCTTCTCCCTGAAATTTAACTGTCTCTGCTTCTATTAAGGGGTTTTCTTCAACCCATTGGAAATATTCACAGCATTTTCCCCACAATTCTTGTGGCGAATCGAACCGCTTTGGCGCGCCTGCAGGATTTGTTGCTAATCTCCAAAACTGATTATTTTTAGGCGCGGCCATCATTCCACCCCTTTATTTTGCTCTCATACTTGCACGGCCTGGTGCATTCCTGAGCTTTCCCCGGTTTCCCATCTATCAGAATACCGACATCCGCCCATTGTGCATTTTGTGACACCAGTTTATGATGTGCCTCAACAAATCCTATCTCATCAAAAGGGGGATGGATTGTTTGGGTAAACAACATTTCTGTCTGATTTGTAGGAAAAGTCATGGCTTTCTTAGTTTCCTTTATGTTCTGATCTTGTATTCTCCAACAACCTGAATTGAGTTCCTGATTATTTTTTTTGTTCCTATCCAGCAACGCATATGGGTTCGCCCGACAATGATAAAAAATAAATTTTTACCGTCATAGACGGACCTATTTAAAGCTTTGAACCAGTCCTTTTTATCCGTGGGGGAATACTGGGGATAATTTTCCGGATGGGTATGCCACAGACCGACATAGGTTGATATTTTATTTGATCCCACCCAGATTTTATGAACAATCTCTTCATGGCCTTTGGATCGGTAGAATATGCATCTGCCCTGCTTATCTTCTTTTTGGGGAGGCGTGAATTGATCTATGACCATACGTCCCCCCCGGATTAAATGCTTTCCGATCAAAACCCCTCCGGATTCAGGGGAAAATCGATCTGTTTGCCGAAATTTGCACAATTGTTCCAAAAGCACATGGTCAACCCGGACTCTTCCGAAATCAGGTACATTACTGATCCAGTCATCCATTGCCGCAAATGTCACAATCAGGTGAGTTTTTATATTCTTTTTCCTCAAGTGGGCTCATTTTATAATACCTTTCGGTTAATTGTACTCTGGACACGTTTATATTTTTCCAACTTACCACCTTATTTATTGCCTCATCTTTGATAACCTCAACACAAAGTTTTGTAGTTATCATTGCCGTCTGGGATGAATCCAAGTATGAAAACGGCGTAAACACACCGGCGCAGCCTGTTAAATTTTTTGTCAAATGCTGCCCGGGTTTAACAAGGTTCAAGGGAGATATTAGTGAAAAACCGTCTGTTCCCCAGAATTGACATTCATAACAGGTCGAATCAAGGTTGATAGCCAAGGCATGGCCTCCTGCGCTTGCAGCCCGTACCAATCATATTCAACGTCCATGTATCGGTACAGGTTTGACCCACCTCTTTTCTTGGCTTTAGCTCCACCTTCCAGATACCATTTTCGTCTGAGCATTTTCTGATGTTCTCTTATTCTGTCCATTACTTTTTGCAATATCCTTGTTTGAGTAATGTGTTTTTATTTTTCCTTACCCCCTGATAGTTGCATTGTATCCACAACCACCACTTAAAAGACTGAGGCTCAGGGAGGCTACCCTTTGCTAATTCTGCCCCAGGAAAACTTCACCACTATACCAGGACACCTTTGTCAGACCGTTACCAGTCATCGGGGAGTGACCCCCGCGCATTCCCTTTTTAGCGGAAGGGTAACCAACTATGCAGTTTTGAGTCCTATATATCGTCCGGGGTCTTTGAATTAAGTCAGACGATGGTGAGTTCTTCTTTGTTGACGGCCCCACAGCGCACCCGTATTCCGGGCTGTCAAGGAATGTGCCGATAAGACTTGACATTTTTTTATTCATTTTATTTTCGCCTACGCCCCTGACTATTGGCCCGGTTCCTGGGTTTGTTCGCCCTGTTTGCCTTGCGCCTTGCTGTTTTTTCTGCCGGTGGTCTGTTACACTCTGTTTTGCGTCCCATTAAAATCCTCCATGGTCGGGAACTTTTAGGCACCCGTCTGGTTGTCCTGGCATCTGCCGTCCCTTTGGTCTGATTGGAAACTCAAGCTGCCGGGGACCTGGCTCATAGTCAAGATGCTCAATCCTGCCGCCACGCCATAAAAACTGGAATAAACTTTCTTTTGGCTTGCTGCCATTTGCTGCTCTCCTGGTTGCCCGAGTCCTAAAATCCATACGCTCTCTGAAAATAGAAAACTTTTTGTGATTGTATATATTTTACTCTTTATTTTTGGGGTTGTCGTTACGGATATGTAACTATGAAAATTTTTTATAACTTT
>JGI11705J14877_10001246_pt1 | contig 14687 bp, 10 predicted proteins | sample Etolaghawater15m_FD_14877 | JGI IMG/M metagenome (IMG submission 14877) | reverse complement strand
ACACGAGCCTGACCCTCAACAGGGCGATCGACGCCGGCAAGAAGGTCTTCTTCGAGGGTGCCCAGGGCACTTGGTTGGACGTCGATTTCGGAACGTACCCGTTCGTGACCAGCAGCAACACCAGTGTCGGTGCGGCGTGTACCGGAACGGGGGTCCCGCCCAACAGAATCGGCCGTGTTCTCGGCGTGGCCAAGGCGTACACCACCCGCGTCGGCGAGGGACCGTTCCCCACCGAACTGGACAACGAACTCGGCGAAGAACTCCGCCGCATCGGCAGTGAGTTCGGCGCAACTACGGGCCGTCCCCGGCGCTGCGGTTGGTTCGATGCCGTCGCGACGCGCTACGCCGTGATGCTGAACGGCGTCACCGACGGCCTGATCGTCACCAAGCTCGATGTCCTCGACACGCAGGAGACCATCCGCATCTGCACAGCGTACGAACTGGACGGGAAGAAGGTCACGGACATGCCCTCCGAGAGAACGGAGCTGGAACGGGTCGTGCCGCTCTACGAAGAGATGCCCGGATGGCAGGAACCCACCGTTGACGCACGCTGCTGGGACGACCTGCCTCAGGCGGCCAGAAACTACCTGCGTCGGCTGGAGGAATTGCTCGGAGCCACGATCGACATCATCTCCGTCGGCCCGCGCCGAGAGCAAGTGCTGAAGATCGGGCAGTGACGCCGAGCTGAATCGGGCGCCCGGTACCCGTGAGGGAACACGCGTGATGAACGAGTCCGATGAGCCGCGGATTCCGCGTCACGTCGCCATGATCATGGATGGCAACGGACGCTGGGCAAGAGAACGGGGGCTCCCTCGCCTCGACGGACATCGGGCCGGCGCCGAAACTGTCGAGCGCGTCGTACAGGTCTGTCGCGACGTCGGGATCGAGTACCTCACGCTCTACGCCTTCAGCACCGAGAACTGGAACCGCCCCAGGGCCGAGGTCCAAGGCCTGATGGGGCTTCTGCGCGCGTTCCTGCACGAACGTCTGCCCGAAATGCAGAGGAAGGGAATCCGCCTGAACGCGATCGGCGACATCGAGCGACTCCCTGCCCTGGCAAGACGCGCACTCCGATCAGCGATGACGGCCACGGAGCGAAATACGGGCGGAATGCTGACTCTGGCCCTCAATTACGGGTCGCGTGACGAAATCACCGCGGCTGTGCGTACGATCGCTGAAGACGTCCGCGCCGGTGTGCTTGCCCCCGAGGACATCACGCCCGACACGATCAGCTCACGGCTCTACACGTGCGACCTGCCCGACCCCGACCTCGTCATCAGGACCAGCGGGGAGTATCGGCTCAGCAACTTCCTGCTGTGGCAGGCATCCTATGCAGAGCTGTGGGTCACGCCCACGTACTGGCCCGACTTCTCCGAGGACGAGTTCCGCCAGGCCCTCGCGGACTTCGCACACCGGGATCGCAGATACGGAGGCCACAAAGATGCTTAGGCAGAGACTGATCACCGGTTTCTCTCTCGCTGCGGTCGTTCTCGTGTCGTTTCTGTGCCCGGGATGGGTCGGTGCCACGATCTTCCTTGTCCTCGCCTCCGCCATCGTGGCCCTGGCCATCCGCGAGTTCTTCGCCCTGGCGCAGCCGATCTGCGGCCCCGGGTTCCCGCGACTGACCACTGGCTACGCGCTGCTCTGCGTGTTCGCGTCCGCGGCCGGCGCCGCCGGGCTCTTCCCCGAATGGCTCCGAAACGGCGCGGGGGAGGCGGCCGGTATGTTCGCATTTCTGCTTGCCGGCTTCTTCTGCGTCTTCCGCCAACCGGGAGACTGGCGTGAGGCACTCCAGCGACTCTTCACGTCCATTGCCTGCGTGGTCTACCTGTGCTGGACATTGACGTTCATACCCCGGCTCTACTACAGCGCCGGTGTGGCCATGGAGGGCCGGTACCTGGTGCTCTTTGCCATCCTGGTCACCAAGATGGCAGACGTCGGTGCTTACACCGCCGGCATGCTCACGGCCCGCCGCCCGCAAGGCAACCACAAGTTGGTTCCCTCGATCAGCCCCAAGAAGAGTTGGGAAGGGCTCATCGGCGGCACAGTGTTCAGTGCAGCCGTCGCCGCTCTCTACGTGTGGCGATGGGGGGACACGCTCAAGCTGAACGGGGTACCCGTCATGAACATGGGCATCGCTGTTGCGTTCGGTGTCGCGGCATCGCTTCTGGGACTGGTCGGTGACTTGGCCGAGTCGTGCCTGAAACGCGCTGCCGACGCCAAGGACTCGGGAACGATTCCCGGCTTGGGAGGTGCGCTCGACATACTCGACAGCCTTATCGTGGTGATTCCCGCATTCTACGCCTACGTTCATCTCTGCGCCGCAGCCGGCGGGGTCTAGCGAAACGGGTCCGTGCCAAGGAGAATGCCCCGGATGTCTGATAAGCAGCTCGACAAGGGCAGGTCCTTCCTGAAAGACACGATCCGGCAGCGGGTCGATTTCTCGCAGACGGGGCAGGCGCGCAACCTGCCCGCGCCGCCTCTGCAGAAGCCGTGCGCACGCTCGGTCACACGGGTCGATCTCCCCGACGGTCAACAAGCCCTGGCCACGCTCGGCCGGATGCCGCTTGCGGAAGCCATACTGCGCCGGGAAAGCGTGCGGGAGTATACACCGGCACCCCTTGGCATCGAGGAACTGTCCGCTCTGCTGTGGGCGACACAAGGCGTCCGCGACGTAGCTGCTCCGTGGTGCGCCCTCCGCACAGTCCCGTCGGCCGGTGCCCGACACTCGTTCGAGACCTATCTGGTCGTGAACCGAGTCCATTCGTTGGCTCCCGGACTGTATCGGTATCTACCGTTCGACGGTCAATTGGCGCAGTTGGCCGTCAGGCCGGGTGTCAGTCGCGACGCAGCGTTTGCCTGCCTCGGGCAGGGCTTTGTCGCCAATGCGGCCGTGACCTTCTTCTGGACTGCGATCCCCGCGCGCATGGAATGGCGCTACGGCATGGCAGCCCACAAGGTGATCGCCGTCGATGCCGGTCACGTCTGCCAGAACCTGTACTTGGCATGCCAGGCGATCGGTGCCGGGACATGCGCCATCGCCGCCTACGATCAGGTTGTCTGCGACCGCCTGCTCGGGGTCGATGGCACGGACGAGTTCACGGTCTACGTCGCACCCGTCGGCAAGCGATAGGACGGGAAGGCACGAGAGTCTCGGGAGCCATGCCGATGTGAGCTACGTGCTCACGGTCTCGCTCTTGCCGCTCGTGAGGGAACGTTCGCCAGCGTCCATGATGGCCTGGACTTCGAGTGACTCCTCCATCGGAACGGGGATGACGCCGTCAACCAGAAAACGACGTATCTCGACGAGCAGGTTGTAGTACAACACATCGTCACCGACCTCGAAGAAGCGCACGCCGTTCTTCCCGTGAACGCGTCCACCGTAATGGTACGAGCCGCGGTTACACTCGACAATACCCCGGCGTTCGTCGCCGTAGTCGACCAGCAACACGATGCCTCGGCCATCCTCGACTGCGCGGACGGTCTTCGCGCCGGTTCCCATGATCGCCACGAGCATCTCGGTCGCATGAACGCCATACCACACCAGGTCACTCCCCGCGGCCGCCCTGCCGAGCGCACCGAAGACATTGCACATCAACGGCTCGGGGATCGCCTCCTTCGCCGCCGCCAGCTGCGTCAGATACCGAAGCGAAGAGGAGCTCCACACAGCCGTCCCGTTGGTCTCTGCGACCTCCGCAATCCGACGCCCCTCCGCCAGATTGCCGGCAAGCGGTTTGTCGATGAAGACCGGCACGCCGAGCCCCGCGACCTGCTCAAAGTACTCCAGATGCAGCGCCGGATCGTTGATCTCCAGAAACACCGCGTCCATCCCCGCCACGGCTTCTGCCACGCTCGGCTTCATGGCTACGCCCCAGCCTTCGAGTTGCGCCTGGCGTTCGTCCTGCCCCTCCTCGGTCTGGAACGCGGACGGGAAACGCATGGCATTGACCACGCGCAGGCCGTCGAGCCGTTTCCCCTCGCCCTGAATCAGGTTGGCAAACGCGATCGTGTGACTGGTGTCGAGTCCGATGATGGCGATCTTGACGTCGTCAGACATGCTCGATGTTCCTTTTCTGCCTGTTGAGGCAGCGCACAGTGGCGGGGCTGTCCACAGCCCCTGCGTTGCCGTCCGGGAGAAGACCACGCCAACGATATGGTTCTACTACGTCTTCTGCAAGGGCAGGCTTCTTGATCTCAGGGCGGCTCTATTCTGAGACGTAACGCATGGTGATGAAGCACCGTGTGGCGAGCTGACGCCCCATGGCAAAATGCGACCCCGCGGGAGCACTCCCGGGAACGCCGAGCCCCAGCTCGGCTTCAGAAAGCTGCCGAGGTGGGCCTCGGCGCTTTCGGGACGGCAATGGCAAATAGAGGAACACGTGGGCTTCCGCGACCGTGCCGTGTAGCCGTCCTTCTTGAACCGCAGGCTCACCATGGTGGTGTCGTCCTGCTTAACGGTGAACTTGCCGTCCACAATTGTGCCCGACACGTCGAGATCGGTGAGCACTGGGCGGGGAACGGGTTGCGCGGGTTGCTCCTTCTCGGTAGGCACCGCGTCCTGCGCCCGGGAGAGTGCACCCAGGAAAACAGTTGTGGCCAGAGCTACGCAACGGAAAGCAACCGACCTGCGGCTGGTGGCTGAGCTGACAAACATCATGTGGATCGCCTTCCCTCTTGTGTTATTCCATGCTGCGGACGTTTCTGGTCTTGTCGGGTTGCATGTAGACCCAGACCATGGCTTCGACCCTATCTCCGCCCTCGGCTGAGTAACGTCTGGGGAGTCCTGCATACCCTTTGCCATGGAAATCTCCCGCCTTGCAGTAGAAGAAGACGTACATTGAGCGGCGATCCAGAGGGATCTCCTTCTGATATCCCTCTCTGGGAGCATCCCTCAGGCACCGCAGCAGGTGCTCCGGCAATGTGCTCCCGTCTTCCCTGGTTGGCTCGCACAGAATCAGCCCGGAGTCTTTGCCCGTCAGTCCCAGGTAGGCCTCTTTGGCCAGGCTCTTCGCCCCGTAAGAGCTCTCACCGATGTGCAGGTCGTCGCTCCGATGCGGTATGCGGCCGTCCACGCACGACGCGCGAACGTAGACGAGCCCAGATGGGAACTGGTCGGCGGATTGCTTCGTCAAGTCCATTGGTACTCCCGCGCGCAGCTTCCTAAGCAGCTCGACCGCTCCGTCGCGCTCGGTCGCCACCTGCATGGCGTGGGAGGTAGCGCCAGCCGTGAAAACTGGGCGGCTCTCGTAGCCGTTCATCGGAGTAGCCGGCCCGATGGCTTCCATTTTGATCCGGAGATCCGTCTCTCTGATAAGGGGATTGCCATTGTCACTTGTGCCGGAAATCGGGTAACTGGTGCTTAGATTGACGGTGCTGGGAAAGTAACCCTCCCTTGTGAAATAGAGCCGCACCCCCAGGCAATCGCGGTACTCGAAAGAGAAGGTGCCATCCTCGGATGTCTCCCGAATGTATTGCTTACCTTTGGCATCGCACAGCACCTTCAGCATCTTGACACCCGCGACGGACTTCCCGTCCTCATCTACGACTGCACCTTTGATGTCAACATCGCGAATGAAGATGTCACGGAGCGCACTCCTGATCTCTGCTTCCTTCTCGTGGTGTCTGTTCTGGGCTCGCGCATCAAATACGGGAAGAAGCACCCCGACGGCCAGACCCCTTAGGACAGGATGTCGTACCAGCAGTGCGGGAAGGGGATGGCGGGTAACCATGACTCACTCCATATCTGGTAGATACGTGCTGTTGCCCTGCGCAGGAGGAACGACGGGTGTTTCCAGTTCAAGCTTGTCCTCTCTCCCGAGAATGCAAATCGCAAGGCCCGCTTGCTCCCGGCGGCATGGCGGTTGTGGACAGCCGCCCCACTATGCGCCGCCTTCGTGTCAGGTCAGCGTCGCGAAGTCACCGCGCAACAGTGCGTCCTTCGCATCCATGTAGTAGCGAAAATCGTCCCACGACACTTCGGGGGGCACGGTGTGGTCCACGGTCGGGATGAAGCCGCCTTCCTCGATCAACGGCGCGAACTCGAGCAAGTGCGCGTTGATCGCGTCCCTCCCGCGGGAGAGCACGCGCTTGTCCACGCCGCCCCACAACCGCAGCGTTTTCCCGAAGCGCCGCCGCCACTCCTGCGGACATACATCCGACGCTCGTTCGATGGGCCACACAACGTCTACTCCGGCATCCATCAGCAACGGGATCAACACCGTGGGATCGCCGTCCGAATCCACCGCGACATGGCGTGTGCCGTGGCTGCGCAAGAACTCGACGAGACGCTTTAGGTGAGGGAGGATGAACTCGCGGTACGTATCGGGTCCGAGCAACGGTCCGCCTTTCATGGACATGTCCTCGTTCAGACAGAAGTACTCCACGTCGATCTTCTCCAGCACTGGCCGACTCGTCTCGATGACGAAATCGGCGAAGAACTCCATCATCTCGTGCATCAGCGCCGGTTGATCGTACCACGCGTAGGACAACGCTTCCGTGCCCATCCACTCGCGAGCTCGCCAGTAGAACCCGTTGGCTGCGCAGTTGCGCCCCAGAACCAACGGGTAGTCGCGCTTGCGCCATGCCTTGATGCGAGTGTCCAAGTCACGGGGATAGCGCTCTGGTTGGGCCGCGACCAGGCGTCTCTTGATCGCCCGGAAGTCCGACGGTGTCGACACCGGGAACTCCAGGTACTGGTCCATGCACAGCCGTGTGCCATAGGCAGACGTCCCCGTCTTGAGTGCTCTCGTGAGAATGCCGTTGGTGTTCCGCGCCACCACGACTTCGTCGCTCTCCTCGATCACTTCATGCTCGAACGGCGGCAGAAAGCTGTAGTTGACCGGAACGAACTCCCGGCGATCCATCCCCAGAACCTGCTCCCCGTCGAACCAGTTCCAGCGAAAGCCGGCGACGGTGTCGGGCGCCTCGTGTTCCCAGCGTTCCCGCGTCTGGCCCCACACACCCAGTTCATGGTTCGGTACTCGATCCACGGACTCGTAGTCCATGCAGGCGAGGAAGCGTTCGAGATCGGTCATTTCTGTGCCTTTTCGAAGCAACGCGGCCTGGGGCACTGGGGGCGGGGCACGCCATTGACAGCCTTGCGCCAGTCTCGATACGTCGTGGGATGCATCGCCACTGTGCCATCGAGAGAGAGAAGGAAGCGTATGCAGCCGCCGCACGGCACACGAACACATGTGAAGCCAGTGGAACTGGCGGCTCTGGGAAGGTCTGGCGAGCAACGACGGGTGGCCTCGGTGCAGATGAAGCCCTCGCCATGCTGATTGTGCCACTTCCGGAGCAGATCGAAAACAGGCTGTCGTGGGTGTCTGTAGGTGTCCCAGTTGCCGTCGTTGTCGGACCCCACGGACAAGACGCTCCACTTCGGCGCCGCTGCCTCAAGAAAGGTCGCCGTGGAACTGAGCGCCTCACCGTGTCGCGTGATCGGGCGACCGTCCTTCTCGGCCTCCCACCCGGCCCCGTGATGCGGGAAGAGGAGCAGGGAGCACTGCAAGTCGGCCGCCTGCCATCTGGCCAGCAGGCGTGACGCCCCCCAGCCCTGGATGTCCCCCGGCAGCACAACGGACGACTTGCCGAAGCTGACCCGGAGCACTCCACTGAGATCATTCGCCATCTCGTCCCGGTCTTGGTGTGTGTGGAGATCGAACTTGTCCGGGTGCAGCACGGTAAGGCACACGTGGTCCAGCACGTGGCTGGGCTCGTCTACGCGAAAGTCCCTGAGGCGTGCGTCATCACCGTCCAGCAGATCACGAAGTTGCTGCACCGCCGCCTGCCCTCCGTACCGGCTGCGTTTCTGTCCCGTATGGCCTGCGTAGTTGGCATACACGCGATCAACGTGCCAGTCTTGCTCGATCAGATACCGGAAGATGTCGGCGAACCCCGCGATGTGGTCTTGGTGGAGGTGGGACACAAAGACCACGTGTGGGAGGGACAGATGCTCCTCCAAGTAGCTCAGCGTAGCAGGACCCGACCCGGCGTTGCAGTCGACAAGAACCACACGGCGCTCATAGGGTGTAACCACAGCCGTACAACAGCCGTGACCGACATCGAAGAAAACGACCTCCAGAAAGGGCGTGCCACCACCCGCGTCCTCCGTCTCGCGATCCACCAGCCTATCCCTCCGTGCCTTTGCGTTGCATGCCCATCGCCGCTCGTTCGTAGGCGAAAGGCAAGGGGCGGAAAGACCGCAGCTTGAGGGGGTCGGCTCGACCGGCCTCCACCTCAGATCGTGGCAGCTCCGCCTGGAACTCGATCCCTGCAGCCAGCGCCCAGCCGGGCATCTCAGGGGGGATCGTCCCCTCGTAGAGCTCTGCTGTCGGACCCAATCCGGGCATACGGATGGTGATCGTTGGGAGAGCCGTTCCCGAGTGCAAGTCCACAGCTTGTACTGTGCCGTGTACCGGCCAACCAGGCTCGATCCAATCGGCAGTTTTCGACGCACTTGCCTTGACGCGATCCAGTTGGCGGAATTGATCCCTTTCCCAGCTGCTCAGCGGGTAGAAAGAGAGGACCAGTTCATCGACTTCTGCAATCATGCACTGACGTCTTTCGGCCTCCTCGGGCAACACACCAACGATCGCCGACACCTTCTGCGAGAGTCTGTGGATTGCCTCGGCGTCAAGCCGAGGAAAAGGCGTCTGTGCGACTAGGTCCAAGGGGTTGTTGCGCGTTCTGGCCACCGAATTCCAGGCCTGACTCACGGGTGCATTGAGGACAGCCATCACGGCCTCGTAGGTCCAGTGCGCCGAGTCAGGCAGCTCGGGATCGATCCACACAAAATGGAAGTTGTTGCTCGGGTAGTGCCCAACATCGATGAACGCGCGGATGGTCCGCGAGGATGCGGGGTCAAAGCTGTTTGGGATAAGCACTTTCTTCCTGGTGAAGAGACCGCGCGTACGCCATTCCCGGTCATCTCTCGGTAGCTCCTTTCCTGTCCGGGCGTCCCTTGTGGCCCAGCGGAGTTGGGGGAACTCCATGTTGCCTGGATAGCGCACGTAGCACTTTGCTCCACGAGCCGGACTGATGCGTGTATAGGGTGTGACTCCCGTGCTCCTCTGGAGCCAAGGGACGTGGTCCTCAGTGGGCGGCGCAGCACTGTCGCCAATTGGCTCTTCCGGTGAACGCTTTATCCCGCTCCTGACCTGAGCCACTCTACCAATGGGCAGGCACGCGTCAGATTGGCGAAGTCGGGCAAGGGCGGACACAAAGGGAGTGACTCCCCAACGTCCTGCCGGGAAAGCTGCCCAGTCTCGCTTCGGGAAGCAGACTTGTCCTCGGCTGAATTTCCCTGTGTTTCGGAAACGGCTCCGCTCTTGGGCCGAATTGTCAACACGCAACAGGCGGCACGGCGATCCGCCGATGTGTTTCTTGCGCAGCAGCACTGCACAAGTCTCGATGTCACCACCGTTGGAGCCTCCGCGGCCGTTCTGTTCGTCGGAAAGCACTCTGCGGGGCAAGTCCCAGAGCTCGAGCATCTCACACGACTGCAGCAGCCGTTCGCGAACCTTGGCACAGCGTCCCTTCCCGCTCAGGAACGTCGCCGGCATGATGAATCCCAGCAACCCGCCGTCCCGCAGCCATTCGCGGCATGCGGCGTCGAGAAAGAGGGCAGCCCGCTCTTCCACGTTCCCAAATCGAAGGAACGGCGGATTTCCCACAATGACCGACGGTTGGTGTTCATAGAGCTTCGCGCGTCGCCACGCGCCAGCCTCGAACTCTATCTCCGTTGAGCAAAACCGGAAAGGGCACTCGCTCTCCGGATGGTCCAAGGCCTGTTGCAGTTCGGCGACGAGGATGGCGAAGGGATCCTTGTCGTTGCCTTGGATGTAGACACCTGTCTGCGTTCTGCGTTCTGTTTCAGACAGAGACCGTGGACGGGCCAACTCGGCCAACCGCCGGTGTCCAGCGGACAGAAAACTCCCGCTGCCGCAAGCCGGATCAAGCAGGAACCTGTGTTCGGGAGGGATTTCCTCAATCGGGAGTCGGTCCACTATGAGTTGCGTGATGCGGCGCGACGTATAGAAAACGCCGTGTTGCTTCCGTCTCGTCTTGTCGATCTCCCCGGTCCCGGGGTTGCGCATCAGCGCTGCCTGGTAGAACGGCCCCAGCATCTCACCCGTTACGCTCGCAAAGTCGTATTCGTTGTCGCGAGCCAAAGCACGGAAGACAGCGTCCTCGACGTCCGCTCCCAGGCCGTGACCGGTGTCGTCGACGTACTTCCGTAGTCCCCGCAGGTGGCCAGGGAGTCTGCGCGTCATGTTGAGCAAGTCGAAGTAAGAACCGGCGGCCCGTTGCATCCCCGCGGCAGCAGCGGCGCCCGAACCGCCAAGCACTCCGCGGTGGCTGAAAACCTGGAGGCAGAGAACGCGCAGAGCCGTCGCACACAATCTCTCAAGTGCCCCGGATTCCCGCTTCTGTACTTCAGCCATCTCGCGCCACCCGTCCATGACTGCCTGCTCGAACGCCTCCACCAACTTTTTGTGTGTGACAGGGAAGATGCGATCGAAGAGGTATCCCTGGCGGTGCTTCTTCTGCTCCATGATGGTTCTCGGAACGAGCCGAGGTCCCTCTTCAGCAAGCGCTTGGGGAAGTTGTGCCAGGGAGTGCGGACCGTCGATGGAGCTCTCGGGGTCGGGCTTCCAGAACCACTTCCGGTCGTGGATCGCGATCTGCACCCAGGCTCCGCTGTCTTCCAGCAGGCGAAAAGCAGTGTCGGGAGGAGTCGTGTCGGCTAGCGCAGCACCCAGACAACAGTGCTCAGGGACGCCACGCCGCAAGGGATCGCTGAATACGGCAAGATCCAAAGGAACCCAATGGTCGGAGCCATTCGAGGTGAGAACGGGGCACGCCTCCCATACAGAGCCGGCCTCATACTGCCAGGAATCCACGGCCTGTTGCTGGATATACGCCAGGGCGCTGTGGGCGTCGGCAATCGCCGGCATCTGTCTCTCCGATTGGGTAGTGCAGCCCGGATCCGGGCGTCCCTAGAAAGCTACGGCCTGCCGTGCAGAAGTCAAGTCAGTCCCAGAAGGCGCTCATTCCGTACCGTCCGCCTTCCCAGCCAGGCAAAGCAACAGGCCGTTGCTGAGTGAGACGTACAAGCATCCTCCCGCCGCGGCCATGCCGTCGAATACGGGAGACACGTCGAGCTGGTGGCGGGCCACGACGCTGCCGTCGGTGACGGAGATCGCCATCAAGGTCGCCGGCTGGGGGGTCTCGGGCATGTCCGGTCCGGTCACCGCCGCGACAAGCGGACCGGCAGCGAACAGCACGTCCCCGGCAAACACCATCGCGCGGACTTGAATCGGCACGGTCTTCGTCCATTGAACGGCATTGTCATTCCGGTTCACAGCAAAGAGGCGGTAGGCTCCGTCCTCCAGATGATTGGACCAGTGCACGTCTTTGCGGCCATAGCCGTAGATCGTCGAGTCGTTGAACACGAGTAGTCTCCCGAAGATGAGGCCCTTTTCCCGACGCCCGCAGCCCATGGACACGGAGGCGCGTGTGCCGAACATCCAGTACGAACGGTGCGGCCACGACGCATCCAGGAAGTCGGTCAGCGTGAACAGGTGCGGTTTGGTATCGTCACTGGGTGCGAGCTGTTTGTCGAATGCCGTGTCCCGAAGGTAGACGCGAGTGTCGTCCCCAACGAGAATGTCGGTGCGCGCGCCCGGCACAGTCGACGGCGAGGTGTGCTCGGGTTGGCACCCTGTTTCGGGATCGGGACTGTAAACAGTGTGCCGCGACACGCTCTCGCCCGTGTCCGCGTCGATCCGGCAGAGGTCGATTCCGCCGTCCAGGTACGATGACCGGCCCGCGGCCAGGCAGAGCGTGTCACCGTCAGGGAGCACGCTGCCATGGACGGGCCAGGCCGACTCGAATTGGCCGCGAGCGGCAACCAGTCGGTCGCTTCGGGCCGCTCTCGCCCGCCAGGCGAGGGCGCCGTCGGCGACGCGCAGGCTGTAGACCGAGCCGTCCCGGCATCCGAACACGGCCCTGTCGCGATGCAGCGTGGGTGGCGAGTCGATGCGGCCGGCCGCAGTGAAACTCCAGGCCGCTTGACCCGTGTCCGCATTGAGGGCGTGCACCAGATGCTCGTCGGCACAGGCCACGAACACCTTGCCGCCGGCGATGGTGGGGGCAGTGACTGTTGTCCCGACCTCGACCTGCCACACCCGACGCAAGGCTGTTGGCACGGGAATGGTGGCGCAGCCGCTTCGGGTCGCATCGCCGCGATACGTCGGCCAGTCCCCGAGAGTACCGACTGTCGCTTGCCGAGCGCCGGATGGCCCATAGGCGGGGCCGCGTTCGAGAGCGTCTGAAGGTTGGATGGTATCCGGCACGGGGGTAGCGGGTGCAAGCGCGTTGAAGCCAGTCAGCTTTGCCGTGGCGTAACACGCACAGGCGTGAGGAGGAGCGTAGAGCAGGCCGTTGCACGGCATCACGCCGTATCTGCACACGCCGCGTGCCCAACTGTTCCAAAGCACGTCGCCCGACTCCAGATCGATGAGTTCCGTGCCCCGTCTGCCGCCGAAGATGTAGCGATCCGTCGCCTTGTTCTGGTAGCAGCGATGATGGTGTCCCGGATTCTCGGGCTCGACCCGCCGGAGGATCTTGCCCGTAGCCAGGTCGCGTTCGGTGGCATAATAGGGTCCCCAGGCCGGCCCACGCTTTCCGCTCGTCCTTCCCTGAAACGCCTGGAAGCCGCCGATCCACACCGATCCGTTCGCAATGAACGCATCGCGAATGCTGACCAGCGATGCCTTGTCCGTCCACACCTGGTCGCCGGTCTCGGCCGACAGAAGCGTTACGGTCTTGGCGTCCGCACAGAGGATGCGGCCCTCGTGCACAAGGCGCAACACAGGGGCGCTCTTGACCCAGCGCTGCTGACCCGACGCGAGATCCAGACACACGACCTCACTGTTCCGCTGGTAGAACACGCGCTGTCCCTCGGCACACAGTGTCAGGTTGCGCGGGCCGCCGGCTTCCGTCGCACTCTTGCGCCAAAGCACGTCCCCGGAGTCGGCGTCGACCGCGAGAAGCGGCCGCCCTTTCCTGAAGTCGGCCGCCTTGAACTGCTTGATCAGCGGCTCCGCCGACTCCCGTTTGAAGAGAGGAGAGTTCTCCTGTCTTGCGAGTTCCGCAATCCGGGTCAGCTCTGTCTTCCGCTCTTCCGTGACGTCCCGGACAAGGAGCAACAGTGTGCCGTTGTGCACGATCATCTCCTCCGTGCCGTCTGTCTCGCCGTATACGCGAACAGTTTCGCCCGTGGCCGCGTCCAACGCGGTGACCGGTGCGTGGAGCCCGAGCGTGGCATAGACACGCTCCCCATCGGTGACGAGTCGCCGATGGAGATGAGGCGGAGCTTGCCCCCAGTTGATTATCTTCGGATACCAGGCGCTGTCCAGCGGGCGCTGCCACAGCAGCGTCCCATTGAATGCGTCGCGCGCCATCACGAACCACCTGGGAGTCGCGCGTATGTCCGAGATCGGCGCGTGATCGGCAACATAGAAGATGCGGCCCTCGCTCGACACCAGGGCGTTGATGCTCGGGGTATGCTCGTGACTGCGCGTGTGCGTCGGGCCCGTGCTCCACTGCAGACGACCGGGCGCGCCCACCACCTCGTCGTGCGCCACGGGATTGCCGGTTGCGTCGTGCAGGAAGTGGGACCAGTCGTCCAGCCCTGCCGGGACGGGCTTGACGGTGGAAGGCTGAGGGGCGAAGGATGAAGCATGGAGGGGCAGGATGACCCCGCGGGGAGTCAGGACGCGAAGCATTTCGTCTCTGCTGACTCCGCAATCGGCGGACACGATCAGGAGATTGACAAGGTTGTCGGCATACGGCAGTTGCGGACCTCGCAGACGGTCGACGGAGACGCGGCCATAGATGCCGAGGGAATGGATGTACTCCTGCGCTTTCCGCACGTTTGCGGGATCCGCATCGAGTCCGTGAACGACGAACGGACCAGCTTGGCCCAATGCGGCCGTGAGTTGCCCGTCGCCGCACGCCAGGACCACGACGATGCCGCCCCTGACTCCGCTGGCCTCCAAAACGGCGCGTGCCTGGTCTCCTGAATCAATCTGTGCGAAAACCGCAACGCAGGCCGCGAAGGAAGCAATTGCTGTTGCAGCGCGTCGGAGTGTCTTCATACTCGGCTCCTCCTGGGTACAGGACCGTCGGACGATCGGCCCGCGGATCCAATGGCACAGGTCGGAAGATAGCCCTTGAGTGGGTGGCCGCCAGGCCAGGCACGCTAGCGTAGTAGCTCCACGCTCCGCGGTGGAGTGGTTCCGGGTCGACATCGCCCGCGGCCCGGGCTTCCCTCACGGAACGCTTGCCGACAGACATGACCTTGCCCCGCGAAGACGTCTTGCCACTCCACCGCGGAGCGTGGAGCTACCATCGGCCAAGCCGACNCCGGAGGGCCATCTCCCGCGGCCCGGGCTTCCCNCACGGAACGCTTGCCGACAGACATGACCTTGCCCCGCGAAGACGTCTTGCCACTCCACCGCGGAGCGTGGAGCTACCATCGGCCAAGCCGACTTCGGAGGGCCATCGCCCGCGGCCCGGGCTTCCCTCGCGGAACGCTTGCCGACAGACATGACCTTGCCCCGCGAAGACGTCTTGCCACTCCACCGCGGAGCGTGGAGCTACCATCGGCCAAGCCGACT
>JGI11705J14877_10001242_pt1 | contig 14728 bp, 16 predicted proteins | sample Etolaghawater15m_FD_14877 | JGI IMG/M metagenome (IMG submission 14877) | reverse complement strand
GTCTTCGTGTACACGCCTGACCACACCGCCGGGCTCGATGTCCTCGACGACTCCGGAGCCGAGCAGTTCATGGCCGCGCTCAAACGTCGCTTCGTTGAGCACGCCTCGGCCGAGCACATCCGCTACACCCAGGCGATCGTCAACCACGGCCGCGAGGCCGGTGCCTCCATCGCCCATCCCCACGGCCAGCTGATGGGGCTTCCGTTCGTTCCGGGCGAGATCCTCGACGAGGAGCGCGCCTTCGCCCGCTTCGCCGGCGGCTGTGTGCTGTGCACCACCATCGAGGCGGAACGCTCCACCGGCGATCGGGTGGTCATCGACGGCGACGACGTCATGGTGATCTGCCCCTACTGGAGCGGCACTCCATACGAACTTCTCGTCATCCCGAAAAGCCACGAACTTCACCTCCAGGACACCGACGACAACACCCTCGCGGCCGTCGGCCGGGGCTTGCGCGACGCGATGTCGTCGCTCAATCGGGTCCTCGGCGACGTCGCGTACAACGTCGGCTTCCACTCCGCCCCGCACCAGCACACCGGTGAGTACCACTGGCACATCCACATCTGGCCGAACCTCGTCACCCAGGCCGGATTCGAGCGCGGCACCGGCGTCATGATCAACGTCGTTCCGCCCGAGCAGGCGGCTGCCACCCTCCGCGCTGTACAGGCCACGGTCTGACCGATGGCGAGCATCACCGTCTCGGTGGAGATCGACGCCACGACCGAACGGGTCTGGGAGGTCGTCGAACCGGTCGAGCGTCACGTCGACTGGATGGCCGACGCGGTCGCCATCCGCTTCACCGGCGAGCAGACCCGCGGGATCGGCACCGCCTTTGAGTGCGACACCAAGGTCGGGCCGATCACCCTCGTCGACAAGATGGAGATCACCGACTGGGTACCTGGCGAGCGAATGGGCGTGCGCCATAGCGGTGTCGTCACCGGCTCCGGTCACTTCACGCTCGAACCGATCGACCTCGGTCGACGCACCCGCTTCACGTGGACCGAGGAGCTCGTGTTCCCGTGGTGGCTCGGCGGGCCGATCGGCGCGCTCGTCGGGGGTCGCGTCGTGATGGGCGCCATCTGGCGTCGCAACCTGCGGGCCCTCGCCCGAATCGTCGAGTCGGCTTAGACGTTGCCGCTCAGTCGAGTCCCGCCGCCCGAGCGGCCGCGGTGACCGACGCCCCCAAGATGATCACCACGATCAGCGGGGCGCGGAGTCGCGCCGCCACGACCGCGGCGAGCACCCCGGGCAGACGAGCGTCGAGCACCAACTCATCGCCGACACTCACCGTGTCTTTGACGATCAGCGCCGAGATGAGCGCCGCGGGCACCAGGGCGAGGCACCGCTCGACCACCGGCGGCAGCGAACGACCACCCACGATCACCAAGCCGGTCACCTTGAACAGATAGGCCGCCGCGGCAAGGGAGAGCACCAACAACCAGGTCACGGTCGCCTCACCCCGAACAGCACACCGGCCGAGGCGACGAGGATCGGAAGTCCGACCGGCAGGACCGGCACCGTGACGAGGCAGAGCAGCGCCCCGGTCAACGCCGCCGCGCGTCCCCTCGGCGTCTCGAGATGGGGCATGACCATGGCGACGAACCCGGCTGGGAAGGCCGCATCGAGCCCGAACACCTCCGGGTCGACCGCGCTGCCCGCGAGAGCGCCGATCAACGTGCCGATATTCCAAAAGACGTAGACCGAGGCTCCAGTGATCCAGAACGCTCGTCGGCGCTGATGAGGGGTCGGCTGGGCGGTCGCCATCGCGGTCGACTCGTCGATGGTGATCTGGGCCGCCACCAGGCGCGTAGGCAGCGCTCCCCCGAGATGCCGCGACATGGTGAGCCCGTAGACGGCGTTGCGCGCGGCGAGGAGCACGGCCCCTCCGAAGGCCGATAGCGCCGACCCCCCAGAGGACACGACGCTGACGGCGAGGAACTGGGAGGCCCCGGTGAACACGAGAAGCGACATCACGCAGGTCTGGGCGACCGAAGCGCCCGCTGACACCGAGCCGACGCCGAAGGCGATGGCGAAGACGCCGACCGCGGCGCCAAGCGTCACCGAGGCGGCGATGACCTGACGGTCGTCAGGGGGCGTCGGCACCGAACCACACCATGGCGAGCGGTGGGAGGTCGAAGACGACGGAATGGTCACGGCCCTGCCAGGGCACCTCCTCGGCCATCGCCGAGACCGCTCCTCCTCGCGCCCCACTTCCCCACAGGTCGGTGGAGTCGGTGTCGATCAGCACCTTCCACTCCCCTCCCCAGGGCACCCCGAGGCGGTAACCGGGACGCGGCACCGGTGTCCAGTTCGCCACCGCGGCCACCGCCGACCGCCCCTCGTGCGCCCATCGCAACAGCGCGTACACCGAATGGTCGGCATCTTCCACCTCCAGCCACTCGAACGCCGTTGGATCGTCGTCGCGCTCCCAGAGCGCCGGATGACGGTCGACCGTGTGGTTGAGTCGCGCGACGAGGTCGTGAACCCCCCGATGCGGCTCGTGATCGATCAGGTTCCAGTCAAGGGGGCGGTCGTGTCGCCACTCCGACCAGGGAGCGAGCTCGGAGCCCATGAACAACAGCGGTGAGCCTGGGAGCGCCCACTGCCAGGCGTAGAGGAGTCGGAGGGTGGCGAACTTCTGCCAGTCATCGCCGGACATCTTGGCGAGGAGGCTGCCCTTGCCATGGACGACCTCGTCATGGCTGAGCGGCAACACGTAGCGCTCACTGAAGGCGTAGAGGAGAGTGAACGGCAGCTCGCCGTGATGATGCCGCCGGTGCACCGGTTCTCGTCGCGAGAACGAGAGCGTGTCGTGCATCCAGCCCATATTCCACTTGTGAGTGAAGCCAAGTCCGCCCGCGTCGGCCGGAGCGGTCACCCCCGGCCACGCCGTCGATTCCTCGGCGATCATGAGCACCCCCGGATGGGTGGAGCCGACAACGGTGTTCACCTCACGCAGGAAGTCGACGTTGACGAGATCCTCGTTGCCGCCACGCTCGTTCGGGATCCACTCCCCGGCCTTGCGCGAGTAGTCGCGATACAGCATCGAGGCCACGGCATCGACCCGGAGCCCGTCGATGTGGAACTCGTCGATCCAATAGAGCGCGTTGGCCACGAGGAAGTTCCGCACTTCGTCACGAGAGGTGTTGAACACGAGTGTGCCCCAATCGGGATGCTCACCGAGACGCGGATCCTCGTGCTCGTAGAGAGCCGTGCCGTCGAAGCGGCCGAGCGACCAAGAGTCCTTCGGGAAATGCGCCGGAACCCAGTCGACGATCACCCCGATGCCGGCCTGATGAAGCCGGTCGACGAACCGTCGGAATCCGTCCGGGTCGCCGAGTCGAGCGGTCGGGGCGAAATAGCCGGTGACCTGATAGCCCCAGGATCCGCCGTAGGGATGCTCGGCGACCGGAAGCAGTTCGACGTGAGTGAATCCGAGTGCGAGCACATGCTCGACGAGCGCTTCGGCGAGCGCGTCCCAGCTCTCGACGCCGTGCCGCCACGACGACGCATGCACCTCGTAGACCCGTAGCGGGGCCTCGCCTCTCAGCACGGCGCCCCGGCGGGCCATCCAGTCATCATCGGCCCAGTCAAAGTTCCATCCGGGAGCGACATCATCGGGTATCACGCTCGCGTCCCGCGGCGGGCACTCGGTACGCCTCGCCATCGGATCGGCCTTCAGCACCTCGCGACCATGACTTCCGGTGACGATGAACTTGTAGTGATGACCGGCGCGCGCCTCGGCGACCACCGCGCACCACACGCCCGATGAGGCGACCGGTGCCAGCGGAATTGGATTCCAAGAACTGAAGTCGCCGATCACCGAGACGGCTCGGGCGTTGGGTGCCCACACCGCGAACCGCACCCCGTCGGCGGTGGCCTGTGGCCCGAGCATCTCCCAGAGCCGACGGTGCGAACCCTCGTTGAAGAGGTGCAGGTCGAGCTCGCCCGGGGTTGGGCCGACGAGCCCGCGACTGATCACGCCCCGAGACTAGGGTCCGCGGGCGTGAGGGTGCTCATGCTGTCATGGGAGCTCCCACCGGCTCACACCGGCGGCACCGCCGCCCACGTCGACGGCCTCGCCCACGCTCTGGCCGGAGAAGGGCACGACGTGGTGCTCGTGTCGAGGCGCACCGATGGCACCCCACCGGTCACCTCCATCGGCGGAGTCACCGTCGTGCGAGCCGAGGCCGACCTCCCCTGGGTGCCCGAGCACCCGATTGGGCGCACCTCATCGGCGAACCACGCTCTGGTCGAGGCGGCGCTCAGCGCTCTCGACCCCACGTGGCGGCCCGACGTAGTCCACGCCCACGACTGGACCGTCGCCTGGGCGGCCGCCACGCTCGCTTCCGCGCATCGAGCACCGCTCGTCACCACCTTCCACGGCACCGAGCGCAGCCGCCACGGCGGCCATGTCCCCCTCGGCGCCCCGGAGGAGATCAACGGGGTCGAGTGGTGGCTGGCGGCGCGGTCCCGCCAAGTGATCACCATCACCCGTCTCCTCGCCCGACAGGTGACCACCGACTTCGAGATCGATCCCGACCTCGTGTCGTCGATCCCCGGCGGCATCGACCCCACCTGGTGGGCGGCGACCGAGGGTGACGACGAGGTGATCGACGCCCCAGCCTCAGCGGGGCCTAGCTCCCCGCTCGTGTTCACCTGGGGTCGAGTGCAGTACGAGAAGGGATTCCAGGTGCTGGCCCACGCCATGTCGATCGTGCGCGCGGAGGTGCCCGGGGTGCGCTGCGTGATCGCCGGGCGCGGCACTTATCTCGCCGAGCTCCAGTCCCAGATCGATGTGGCTGGCGTGAGCGACATCGTCGACCTGCCCGGTTTCATCAGCGACAACGCACTGCGCGCCGCACTCCATCGCGCTGACTGCGTGGTCATCCCATCGCTCTACGAACCATTCGGCGTGATCACGCTCGAGGCTCTCGCCGGCGGAGCCGCTCTTGTGGCCGCCGAGACCGGAGGACTGGCCGAACTGGTGCGGGGCAACGGCTCCGCGCTCACGTTCGAGCCGGGACGGGCGGAGGACCTCGCCGCGCGGATCATCGATGTGCTGACCGATCACGACCTGGCCGCGAGCCTGCGCGCCGCGGCGAGGGAACTCGTGGAGGGCTCGTACTCGTGGGGAGCTATCGCCCGACGGACCGTCGACGTCTACCAGCGGGCGCTCCCCACCTGATCTCCGGGTGCCGCGGGTTGGCACCGGTCGGCAAGACTGTCGGGATGGACACTGTCGTCGAACTCGACCACCTCGACGGGGGCATCGCCCTCATCACCCTCGCCAACGGCAAGGTGAACGCGCTCTCGGGAGCGGTCGTCGCCCGCATCGGCGAGATCGCGGCCGAACTCACTGCGAATCCGCCGAAGGTGGTCGTGGTGACCGGCGGCCCGAAGATCTTCGCCGCCGGCGCTGACATCTCCGAGTTCGGTGGGCCCGACGAGGCGGCCGGCATCACCGAACGAATCCACGTCGCCCTCGACGCATTGGCGGCAATCCCTCGATTCGTGATCGCCGAGGTGTCGGGATACGCCCTCGGTGGCGGCTGCGAGTTGGCCCTCGCCTGCGATTATCGGATCGCCTCGGAACGCGCGGTGTTCGGTCAACCCGAGGTGCTGCTCGGCACCATTCCTGGTGGCGGCGGAACCCAGCGTCTCGCCCGTGCCGTCGGCGCGAGCCGCGCGAAGGAGATCTCGATTACCGGTCGACAGGTGAAGGCCGAGGAGGCGCTGCGCATCGGACTCGCCGATGAGGTCGTCCCCTCCGAGGGGTTGCGGGACCGCACGATGGAACTCGCCACCGAGGTCGCTCGAGGCGCAACGATCGCCCAGGCGCTCGCGAAGGCCGCGATCGACCGGGGTCTGTCGATGTCGCTGGCCGACGGTCTCATGGTCGAGCGGGAGTTGTTCGTGGAGTCGTTCCGAACGGAGGACAGCCAGATCGGCGTGCGGAGCTTCCTCGAGAACGGCCCGGGCAAAGCCGAGTTCCTCGGCAAGTAGACCCGTCGAGTTCCCCGCAGGGGGCCCTCCGGCGCCCACCGGAGGTCATGCGCGAACTCTTCCAACACCTCCACGACCACGACGGCGTCGCCACCTGTGACGACCTCCGACGCCTCGGCGTCTCTTGGCATCGAGAGCGACGGCTCCTCGATATCGGCGTGCTCGACCGCGTTGGTTCTCGCGTCGTGCGCGTCACGTCGACCCCAGAGAGCTTTCGTCAGCGCTGCCGAATCGCCACGCTCGGGCCGGGCCGCGGCGTGATCTCCCACGGTGCCGCCGCCCGCCTGCATCGACTCGACGGCTTCAACGATCACGACCGAGTCGACCTCCTCTGTCGACGCGGGTCGTGGCCCGGACATCCCGGGGTCATCATCACCCACTTCACCCGCGGTCCGGTCGACGAAGCGGTCGTCGACGTGTCGGGCATCCCAGTGCTCGACATCCCCGACACCCTCGCCCTGCTCTCACCCCACACACGACCGGATCTCCTCGAGCGGGCAGTGGTCAGCGCTCTCGGCCGCGGCTGGACCGTCACCCAACTCCGCGACGGCGCCGAACGCTGGACGAGCCGGGGTCGACCGGGGCCCCGCGCCCTCGAGGTGGTGCTCGACGATCTCAGCCGGCGAAGCCGTCAGGCGTCGACCGGAGCCAACATCTCATCGGCGGCGGTCCAGGGGTCGACACGACGACCGAGCACCTCGTCGGTCAACTCGTCCCAGCGCTCACCCGTGCACACCTGACGAGCTCGCTCGCGAAGCCGCGCGGCGACGATCTCTCGCATCTCCTCCCGCAGGCGGAACTGGCGTCGCTCAGCGAGCAGGCCGCTCTCCTCCGCGAAGGCGCGGTGACGACCCACGGCCTCCCACAACTCGGCAACGCCCTCACCCGAGTTCGCGACGGTCGCCACGATCGGCGGTCGCCACGAGTCGTTTGGCAACTCCGACAGGTCGAGCATTTGCTCGAGGTCACGGCGGGTCTCCTCGACCCCCTTGCGATCGGCCTTGTTGATGACGAACACATCGGCGATCTCCATGAGGCCCGCCTTGTTCGCCTGAACGCTGTCACCCCAGCCCGGGTTCACGACCACCACCGTGGTGTCGGCCTTGCCCGCGACCTCGACCTCCACCTGTCCGACACCGACCGTCTCGAGCAGGATCCAACGGCGACCGAGGGCATCGAGGAGTCGGATCGCCTCAGGGGCGGCCACCGACAGGCCACCGAGATGCCCTCGGGTGGCCATCGACCGGATGAACACCCCGGGATCGTTCGCGTGATCCTGCATCCTCACCCGATCACCGAGGATCGCCCCTCCGGTGAACGGAGAGGAGGGATCGATCGCGAGCACGGCGACCTCGAGCTCGAGTGCACGGAGGTGGCCGATCAGCGCGCTCGTGAGGGTGCTCTTACCGGCACCGGGAGCGCCGGTGAGCCCGACGGTGTAGCCCTCTCCGCTCAAGGGATGGGCGAGTCGGCCCACCGCGCGGCCTTCGACCCCACCGCGCTCCACGAGCGAGAGAAGGCGAGCCGTCGCCGCCCGGTCACCCTCGCGGGCGGAGGCGAACAGCGCGACGGGATCCGCCGGAGCGCGACCCATCAGATCGCGTTCTCGGCCTCGGCGACGTTGATTACCTCGGTGACCCCGTCGACGCGGTCGCGCAGGATGCGTTCGATCCCGCCTTTGAGCGTCTGCGTCGACACCGGGCAGGTTCCGCAGGCCCCCACAAGCCGGACGCTGACCACACCGGTCTCCTCGTCGACGCCGACGAGTTCCATGTCGCCGCCATCGGCCTGAAGAGCCGGTCGAATGACCTCGATCGTCGCCTTGATCTGCTCCAACATCGTCTGGACAGTCAACCAGACACCGGGGTCGGCTCGCACGATCGACCTCGTACGCTCACAACGTGCCTCTCATCGCGCACCAAGGCGGCTGGGACGAGATCCTGCTCGTCGCCGGCCCAATGCTTGTGGTCATCGGCGTACTCGCGCTGGTGAAGCGTCGGGTGGAGGCCGCGGCCCAAGCGGCGGCCGAAGCCGAAAGGGATGCCGAAGACGAGACCCGCGGCGACGTGCCGAGCGAACCTGCCGACTGAGCCGTCGCGGGGTCAGGGGTCGACGCGGGCGATATCCGCGCCGATCGACGCGAGACGACCGACGAGGTCGTCGTAGCCGCGGTCGATATGTCGCACCCCAGAGATCGTCGTCGTGCCCTCGGCCGCCAGACCGGCCACCACCATCGCGGCGCCCGCGCGGATGTCGTGAGCCCGCACCGGGGCGCCGGAGAGCCGCGGCTGTCCCCTCACCACGGCATGATGACCGTCGGTGCGGATATCCGCCCCGAGCCGCTGCAGTTCCTCGACGTATCGGAAGCGACCGGGATAGAGGTTCTCGGTCACGATCGACACCCCATCGGCCACGGCGAGCATCGTGATGATGAGCGGTTTGTAGTCGGTGGCGATTCCCGGATATGGCAAGGTCTGAACATCGACCGACCTCAGCCGGGTGGAGCACGACACCCGCACCCCCTCGACACCGTCGTCCTCGAACGGTTCGAACACGATGCCCATATCTCGGCACCGGGTGAGCAGCATCTCCATATGCGCGGGCCGGGCATCCACCATCTCGACCTCTCCCCCGGCCACCGCCACCGCGGCGATGTAGGTGGCCGCCTGCACCCGATCGGGCACCGTGCGATGGCTCGCCGGGCGGAGTTCGTCGCACCCGACCCCGCGCACCGTCAGGCGCGAGGTGCCCACCCCTGAGATGTCGGCCCCCATGGAGACGAGGAAATGACAAAGGTCAACGACCTCAGGTTCGCGGGCCGCGTTCTCCACCGTGGTCACCCCGTCAGCGAGTACCGCGGCGGTCACGATGTTCTCGGTCGCCCCAACGCTCGGGAAATCGAAGACGATGTCGGCCCCGTGGAGCCGATCGGCCCGCGCCTCGAGATATCCGTGCGAGGTCTTGAACTCGGCACCCATCGCCTCGAGGCCGGCGATGTGCATGTCGATCGGCCGAGCACCGAAGTCGTCACCACCGGGCAGCGAGAGCCGCACCTCACCGCAGCGGGTCAGCAACGGTCCGAGCACGTTGATCGAAGCACGGATCCGCTCCACGAGCTCGTACGGAGCCACCGGAACTAGGTCACCGGGGTTGGTCACCCGGAGGGTGTTCGGCTCGGGGGTGTCGAGGCGGAGGCCGATCGCCTCAAGGAGTTCGCTCATGATCGACACATCGGCGATCCGAGGGACGTTCGAGATCTCCGAGGTGCCGTCAGCCAGCAAGCAGGCGGCCATCAACTTGAGCACCGAGTTCTTCGCCCCCGGCACCAGCACCCGTCCCGAGAGGTCGCCGGCGCGCCGGACCGTGATGAGCGGACCAGTGTCGATGATGCTCGGATCTAACCCAGGGCCGGCTGACACGGCCAACAGTATGCTCCGCACGTGCCGGGAGGTCAGCGCACCGTCATCCGACGGCACCGGAGCGAAGCCGGGCACTCCGACGAGGAGATCACCAGCCCGCGCTCGGGCCTCCTGACCGAGCGAGTGGCCGAGTCGACCACCGACAGCCTCACCCTCGAGCAGGAACGCGGGCCGTTCGCCTCCTATCGACGCGTCCTTCGGCGCGACGGCGATCACTGGGAGGAGCGCACCGACTACCGCCTCGAGATCCCCTGGTTCGGCTGGCTCTTCGCGATCCCAGTGCGACGCTGGATCGGTCGACGATCGCCCGAGCGACGCCTCTGGTGGGCGCCACCGGAGGCCCTCGACCAACGCCAGATTCTCGTGCTCGGCCTCCTCGCCGCAGCCTCGATGACTTCCGCGTTCGTCAACACGATCTTCACCCAGACAGTCGCCTTCGCCGCAGACGACTTCGGCGTCGGGAACACCGGCATTGGCGTGGCGGGCTCGATCGTCCGTGCGGGCATCCTCATCACCATCCCCCTCGCGGTGGCCGCCGACCGGATCGGACGCCGACGAGTGATCACGACCGTCGCCTGGGCCGCGCCGCTCATCACCGCCCTCGGCGCGATCGCTCCCTCATTCGAGTGGCTCGTCGCCTCCCAGGCCGTCGGGCGACCCCTCGGCCTGGCCCTCGATTTCCTGATCGCCGTCGTCGCCGTCGAGGAGATGCCGCGGGGCTCGCGCGCCTACGCGGTCGCGCTCCTCGCGATGGCGAGCGGACTCGGGGCCGGGATCGCGGTCGGAGCGCTCCCCCTCACTGATCTCGGCGACGGCGGCTGGCGACTCGTCTACGTCGTGACGCTGATCTGGCTGGTGGTCGCGGTCGACATCGCTCGCCGACTGCCCGAGACGCGGCGCTTCAGCCGCGACCACACCGTCGCCCCACCTCTCGACCGCGGTCGATTCATCGCCCTCGGCGTGATCGCGATCGGCATCAACCTGTTCGTCGCACCGGCGAGCTTCTTTCAAAACCGATACCTCGACGAGATCCGAGATCTCTCCGGATCAACGATCGCCCTCTTCACCTTGACCACATCGACGCCCGCCGCCCTCGGCCTCGTCGATCGGCGGACAGCTCGCTGACCGAAGAGGGCGCCGCGGTCTCATAGCTCTCACCCTGCCGGTCGCCACCGCAGGCATCTGGACCTCCTTCAGCGTCGGCGGCTCCGCGATGTGGGTGTCCGCCTTCGCTGGTGGCTTCCTCGGCGGGATCGCCTACCCCGCCCTCGCTGTCTACCGGGCCGAGCTGTTCCCCACCGGCAATCGAGGACGGGCTGCCGGACTGCTCACCGTGCTCGCCCTGCTCGGCGGCATCGGCGGTCTCCTCGCAGCCGGGACGCTCCTCGATAGCGGATGGAGTCACGCCCGCGTCATGGGGGTGCTGACTGCCGGCCAACTCGTCGTGGTCTATGTGGTGTGGCGGTACCTTCCCGAGACGGCCCGACGAGATCTCGACGAGCTGAATCCGGTCGACGCGCTCAGCCCACCGGCATCGACTCAGTGAGAATCCGTCGAGCCTCGTTGAGCTCGAGGATCGAGGCGCTCGCCGCCGAGGTGTCGCCGCCGTGGTCGGGGTGGACGTCGAGCATGCGGCGCCGGTAGCGACGCATCACCTCTCGACGGCTCGGGGCTCCCTCATCGGGATCGAACCCGAGCAGGGTCATCGCCCAACCCCGAGGATCCGCGAGGGATCGCAGCTCGGCCGATCGCGCTCCCGCCAGGTGGGCGACGAGGGACGGCCCGATCGGCCCCCTCCAGCGTGAGGCTCGGGTGAGCACCGGCCCGATGGCGCGTCGGGCCTCGAGACCGAGGCGCTCGAGGGCGTAGACAGCGCCGAGCACCTGAGCGACATCGGTGCCCTTAGCATCGAATTCGAAGGAGATGTCGTCCCCGTCGCCGACCATGATGTGTCGGCTACATGCGAGACCGTGGCGATCCACCTGATAGCGGTGCCGAAGGCGGGGCTGGGGCACTCGGTGACCGTGTTCCACCTCTGAGATGAGACGTCCGATATCGAGGAGATCGTCGCCGTCGAGCCGTCGGGCGTGCTCGGCAACCACGGCGCCGAGAAGGATTCCCCCGAGACCCGGTGCCGGATCAACCGGGAGGACCAGGTGACCGAGGGCGACCCGGCGGGTTGGCTGGACGGCGCGGGAGTGGAAGATCTCGAGCTCGGCCAGCACCATGGCGAAAACGTACCGGTGGGTGATCGCCCTGTCGCCGTGAGCGAAGGGTACGTTGGCTCAGACCCAGGGTCGGCAGACGTCGCGAAGGTCCTCGGCCGCTGAGGAGACCCGAGCCGGTTCGAAGTCGGCCGCCGTGAAGGCCGCACGCACGTCGGTGGCCCGCTCGAGCACTCGTCGCCACACCCCGAGCGCCACCCCGAACGGAGCGGCCTCCGGCGAGAGGGTTGGGAGCAGGTCGAACAGTTGGGTCCGTGCCGCCGATGCCGTTCCATCGCGCGCCAGCCGGTCACCGATAGCGAAGAGTTCCTGAAGGACGCCGTCGGGTGCCGTCTCGGCGGCTTCGGTGGGCGCGAGATCGCCGGCCTCGATGGCGTCGAGAAGATCGTCGACGGTCTCCTCGGCGTCCTCGGCGACGACGACGTTGTCACCTTCCCATCGGTGCGGGATCTCCGCTTCAACGAGTGACCGGCGAAGCAGGTCGATCTCGGCAGGTGCCCAATCATCGAGTTGGAACTCGGTGCCCGGCTCACCCGCAGCGAGCATCACAGGGAACGGACCGAGTTCGTCCTCGAGTCGGTCGAAGACGGTGTCGACGGCCTCCTCGTCGGATTCGGGGACGAGCAGTTCGGTCCCACGCCAGGCATGAGGGAGCCCCTCGTTGGCCAACGACTCGGTGAGGGCTGCGATCTGGTCGGCGTCCCAGCCGTCGAGGTCGTAATGGACGACGACCGTGTCGGGATCGTCCGGGCGAAACTCGCGGTCGTCGGAGGTCACGGCGGAACCCTACTGCGCGTCCTGATCGAGCCCGCTCGCGCGCCCGATGACTCCGGCGAGGAACTCGCCCACGAGGTCGTACTCGAGTCGACGGTTCTCCGGTGACCGGAAGCCGTGTCCCTCGCCCTCCAGCTCGACGATCCGCGCTTCGACGCGCGCGGGATCGAGGGCGGCGGCCAAGCGTCGCGTGTGCTCGATCGGCACGACGGGATCCTCCGTGCCGTGCATCACGAGCAGATGTCCGGAGATCTCCGCTGCCCTCGAGATCGGCGAGTTCGCGACGAGGGCGTCACTTCCCGGCGGCCCAACCAGACCGTCGGTGTAATGAGCCTCGAAACGATGGGTGTGCTCGGCCAGACCGACGAGATCGGACACCGGGTAGAGAGCGATCCCAGCGACGATCGGGCCCGCTCCGATGAGGGCGTTCAACACGACCAGCCCGCCCGATGAGGAACCCATCACGACCGTTGTGTCGCGGGTCGACCATCCCGAGGACTGGCAGTGCTCGGCGACGGCCAGCACGTCGTCGGTGTCGAGTCGTCCCCACCCGCCGCGGAGCGCGTCGGTGTAGGCGCGACCGTGTCCCGTCGACCCACGGGGATCGCAAACAACGACATCCCAACCCTCCGACCACCACCGGGCGATCCTCGGCAAGAAGGTGACCGGCCACTGATCGGTTGGGCCGCCGTGCACCGCGATCAGCACCCGACCGCGACCCGCGCGGTAGCGGCGCAGAGGTACCGCGACACCGTCGACGCCCGCAACCCGGTGCACTTCCGGTTCAGGCAGGTCGTGGCCTCGCCATTCCTCCAACGGACCGACCGCGAGCACGGCGCGCTCCCCACTCGGCATCGAGTAGGCGACGACCTGCGTCGGAGTGCGAGCACCTGAACGAATCGCCACGAGCGTGTTCCCGCCCCACGAGAGATGACCGTGCACCCCACGGCCGAGTTCGACCACCTCACCAGAGCTGATCTCGAGCACGCAGAGGCGACCGAAGCCGCCCTCATTGCGGGTGAACGCGATCTGCGTACCGTCCGGCGAGCCGACGAAGCTGCGCTGGCCGGGACCCCATGAGGGTCCGCCGTGCTCCAACGGCTCGTCGACGAGGCGCTCCCAGGCGCCAAAGGGATCCCGGGCCCGCCAGAGGTTGAGCCAGCCCGAGTCGTCGCGGAGGCAGGCGAGCGAGCCGTCAGCGAGCGAGCGTGGCTGCTGCATGGCCACCGGGCGTCGCCCGATGTCGACCGGGCCATCCGCCGTAGCGACGACGATCGACGATCCNTCCCACGGCATATCGGGCACCGACCAGGCCTGCCAGACGATCCGCGCGTCGGGGCCATCTCCCCACACCTCCGGGTCGGCGACGAAATCGTGTCCGCCGTCATCGAGGCGCTCGATAACGGGTTGCAGCGACCGACCGTCCGCCGCGACCCGCAGCACCCGCTCGGCGTCCACGGCGACGACCACACCACCGGAGGTGTCCCACACTGGCGCGGCGATCGACGATCCATCGGCTGGAAGTAGCAGTGCGCTCGAACCGTTGAGGTCGACCACCCAGAGACCGGCGCGGGCGATCACAGCGAGCCGTCGACCGTCCCGCGACCACGCCAGACAACCTCCGAACATCCCTCGGCCGCCGCTCGGCTCGTCGGGGAACGTCAGCGTCCGCTCATCACCCCCGAATGCGGGGATCAGCAGCAGTTCGGCCGGTTCCCCTGGCGCTTTCGAGACCACCGCGACCGTCGAGCCATCCGGAGAAACGACCGGTCCGGTGAGGTCGCGGCCTCCGAGGCACAACTCGGTCGGTACGACCCGAGGGGCGTTGGAATCCGACGGCACCCGACCGACGGTACCGCTAGGGCTACCGTGGGGCCATGGCGAGCCCGAGCGCCCAGCGACCCGACCGCAACCTCGCGATGGAGCTGGTGCGGGTAACCGAGTCCGCGGCCCTCGCCGCCGCTCGCTGGGTGGGCCGCGGCCACAAGGAGGGCGCTGACGCCGCCGCCGTCGACGCCATGCGCCTCAGCCTCTCTACCGTGCAGATGACCGGCACCGTGATCATCGGCGAGGGTGAGAAGGATGACGCCCCGATGCTCTTCAACGGCGAGGAGGTGGGCGACGGCACTGAGCCCCTCGTCGACGTCGCGGTCGACCCGATCGACGGAACCACTCTCACCGCCTACGGGCTGAACAACGCGCTGTCGGTCATCGCGGTTGGCGAGCGCCACTCGATGTTCGATCCGGGTCCCTCGTACTACATGGAGAAGATCGCCGTCGGACCCAAGAGCGCCGGAGCCATCG
>JGI11705J14877_10001241_pt1 | contig 14731 bp, 14 predicted proteins | sample Etolaghawater15m_FD_14877 | JGI IMG/M metagenome (IMG submission 14877) | reverse complement strand
CAGGGACAACTTCTTGATGCCAGCAATTTTGGTGATCATCTCTCCCACGCGGGTGGAGCCGGTGAAGGAGACCTTGTTGACCCGTGGGTCAGCCACCAGCTGGGTTCCAATCTCGCTGCCGGAGCCATTGAGAACACTGAGCACACCCGGGGGCAAACCCGCATCGAGGAAACACTGCGCTAGAGCAATAGCGGTCAGCGGTGCTGCCAGTGCGGGTTTGAGTGCGACAGCATTGCCAGCGGCCAGGGCGGGGCCTACTTTGTGAAGGACCAGCAGGGAGGGGTAGTTGAACGGGGTGATTGCCACCACAACACCGACGGGCTGGGGAAGAGTGAACCCAATCTTGTCGAATCCGGTACCGAGGTTGGCGTCCAAGGGAAGAGATTCTCCGTAGCGCTGGGAGCCCTCAAAAGCGGAGAGGCGAATGATTTCGCCAGCTCTGGTGGCTTCGCCACGGGCTTCTCGAATGCTTTTGCCCATTTCGGAGCTGATGGTGTGGGCGAGGGATTCGATTCGCTCATCGGCAATCGACGCCGCCTTCAGCAGTATCGCGGTGCGCTGGTGGGCGGGAGTGTTGCGCCAGAGGGCAGCACCCGCCACTGCGCTCTCGAGTGCGGCATCGGTGTCGGAGGCGCTGGCCGTCACGATTTCTGCCAGAGCATCACCGGAATAGGGAGAGCGCACGGTGTGGACGCCGGAGTCTGCGCTCCTCGTCCATGACCCATCGAGCAGGAGTCCCGTTGTGGTCATGTCGCGCCTCCTCAGGCTGATGGTAAACAACTTTGTTATGACAAACTCTAGGGTGTTGCGAGAGACTTGTCACATCCCCATGGTGACAAAAATAGACCTTTGGAAATCAGTCTTCAGGGCTCTCCGTAGCCTGTTACACCGCTAATTTGCTGATTGCGGAATCTTCTGACCCCCCGCTGGAGAACATTGCGTTTCGGTAACAACATCGCGGTTTGGTAACCTTTTTGTGCATACAAAGTCGATAATCGTCGATAGGTGCATTCCATCATGGAATGCACCGTTCCTAAATCATGTAACTCAAGGATGAGAGGTCCGAATTTGGATATCAAGAAATTCGCCGTTCTCACCAGTGTTGTTGCTCTCACTCTCGCTGGTTGTGCAGCGGGAACTGACAGCGATGCTGGCGAAGCTGCATCTACTGAGACCGCTGCAACTGAAGCTGCAGTACCCGCGAACAGTGACATCAAGATCTGTGTGTACACGCACGGTGACGGTGGAACCTTCTGGTCAGTCGCACAGGCTGGCGCCGAGAAAGCTGGAGAAGACCTGGGCATCACCATTGACTACCAGGGCTCGACCAACGACTCTGCTCGTCAGGCCGCAATCATTGAAGGTGCAATCTCTGCCGACTGTGATGGTGTAGCTGCTTCTGCTCCGGACCCCGGTGCAATTGAGCAGGCCATGCTGTCTGTCGCTGATGCTGGCATCCCCACCGTGACTATGAACTCCGGTTCAGACGTGTTCAAGAGCCTTGGTGCTTTCACTCACGTTGGTCAGGATGAGATCATCGCCGGTCGTGAAGCGGGACTCCGTTTCAACGAGCTCGGTGCAACCAACATCCTCTGCCCCATTCAGGAGGCTGCAAACGTTGGTCTGACCGACCGCTGTGCAGGTGCTCGTGAAACCTCCACGGGAACAGTTACCGACTTCAACCTTGATGGTGGTCTGCAGGACCTGACCGCCGCATCTGCAAAGATCAAGGCTGCTCTCGAGGCTGACCCCACCATTGACGCAGTCTTCGCTCTGAACGCTGACATTGCTGCCAAGGCAGTTCTGCCCGCCGCTCAGGAGCTCGGACTCGACCTCCACATCGGAACTGTTGACATGTCTGAGGACGCACTCAACGCTATTGCCGCCGGCGAGATGGAATTTGCCATCGACCAGCAGCAGTACGCGCAGGGTTACCTCTCCGTCGTGTTGCTGTACTTGAACGTCACCAACGCTCACTCGCTTGGTGGTGGACTGCCGATGTACACCGGTCCCGGATTCGTTGACGCAAGCAACGTTGAAGCGGTCATCGGTTATGTGGCAGCGGGTACCCGCTAAGTAACACCCTGTATGCGCTGAGGGGGTTGACTAAGGTAAGTCCTTAGGCAACCCCCTCAAGTGCACTACACCCGAAAACATCCCCGAGAGAAATAGAGACAATGGCGACTCAAACTCAAGACGAACGAGTGGCACAGACATCGCTGGCCACAAAAATGCTCCAGAGGCCCGAACTAGGGGCCCTTATCGGAGCGGCTGTCATCTTCTTCCTCTTCTGGAGCGTTGACACCACCGGAAACTTTGCGGCCGTCGGCGGAACCGCCGGCTGGACCGATATCGCAGCACCCATTGGCATCATCGCCGTGTTTGTCGCCCTGCTGATGATTGGTGGTGAGTTCGATCTCTCCACCGGTGTGATGGTGGGAACCTCCGGACTAATGGCCGGTCTGCTCGCCACGGAGTATGGGTTGAACATCTGGGCGGCCATCGCCATCGTGTTTGCTTTTGCTCTGCTCGTGGGATTCATTAACGGTGTCATTGTCGTGAAGACGGGGCTTCCCTCCTTCATCGTGACGCTCGCTACCTTCTTCGTTCTGCGCGGAGCAAACTTGGCCGTGACGAAAGAGCTCACCGGAACTGTTCGAGTCGCCAACGTGGAGGACGCGATTGGATTCGATTCCGCTCACGCGATCTTCGCCTCGAAGGCGATGATCGGAACCTCGAACTTCCAGGTCTCCATTCTCTGGTGGGTGTTGGCCACAATTTTTGCCACCTGGCTGCTCAGCCGGACTCAGTTCGGTAACTGGATTTTTGCTTCCGGTGGCGACAAGAACGCAGCCCGCAACGCGGGAGTCCCGGTAAACCGGACCAAGATCACCCTGTTCATGATGTCCTCGCTTGCCTCGGCATTTGTGGGGGTCATGTTTGTCCTCCGCCTGCAGGGTATGCAGGCAGGCCAGGGTGTCGGTATGGAGTTCTTCTACATCATCGCCGCCGCGGTCGGTGGAACGCTGCTGATGGGTGGTGCGGGCTCGGCCATCGGTGCCTCGATTGGTGCCGCCATCATGGGTATCGCCGACATCGGCATCCCCTACGCCCTGTGGGATCAGGACTGGCGCTGGACCTTCATCGGTGTCATCCTCCTCGCCGCCGTTCTCGTGAACACCTATATCGGCAACAAAGCGAAGGGAGCCCGACGATGACTGCAATTGCGATGGAGCTCAAGGACGTCGAGAAGTCTTTTGGAAGCGTGATTGCGCTCTCCCACGTGTCGGTCAAGGTTCGAGAAGGCGCAGTCACCTGCGTCCTCGGTGACAACGGTGCTGGCAAGTCGACCCTCATCAAAACACTGTCCGGAGTGCACAAGCCCACCTCCGGTGTCTATGAGGTTCAGGGAGAACCAGTCTCCTTTGACTCACCCCGTGACGCACTGGCCAATGGAATCGCCACCGTGTACCAGGACCTCGCGACAATCCCTCTGATGTCGGTGTGGAGGAACTTCTTCCTCGGCAACGAAATCACCAAAGGGTGGGGACCCTTCCGCCGCCTCGACGTCAAGAAGATGAAAGAACTCGCCAAGCAGAACCTGCTGGAGATGGGCATTGATCTTCGCGACACCGGGCAGCAAATCGGAACCCTCTCCGGTGGAGAGCGCCAAGCCGTCGCTATCGCTCGCGCGGTCTACTTCGGTGCCAAGGTGCTCATCCTCGATGAGCCCACCTCTGCACTGGGTGTCCGCCAGTCCGGAATCGTGCTCAAGTATGTCCTTGCCGCAAAGGACCGTGGAGTGTCGGTGGTGTTCATCACCCACAACCCCCACCATGCCTACCTGGTCGGTGACTTCTTCTATCTGCTCAACCGTGGTCAGCTGGCCAACGAGTTTGAGCGCGCCAAGGTGGAACTCGATGAGCTCACCAAGGCGATGGCTGGTGGCGCAGAGCTCGATGCTCTGACCAAGGAAATCCAGCAGGTCCGAGCAGACTCCTAAGCAGACACCCCGTTATCCCCCTGCTAGCGCACGGGGGTGACGGGGTGAAGCTTTCCCGAGGACTCTGCCTTGAGAGCCTCCAGAAGATCCCGCACACTCACCGGTCCCACACCCAACTCCGCCTTAACGCGCGAGTTATCGAGGGAAGTGTCCACCGGAACTGGTTCGCTAAAGCGTTCAGTCTCGGGTGGTTCACCGGAGGTGACCAGGGTGGGGTCAAGCTCAAACACCTCACAGGCCAGGGCTGCGAGATCCTCGCGGGTGATGGCGTCATCAGCCACCACGTGGAAACATCCCGACGCATCCCGCTCGATGATGCGGTGAATGGTGGCACCGATCTCGGAGGCTAAGGATGGGGTTGCGACCTTATTCACACCCTCCCCACCAAAGACCATGAATTCTTCCCCGGCCCGGAGGGTCTTCACGAGAGCTGATACAAAATAGCCAAAGCCCACATCCTGGTTTCTCGGCATATCGGCCACCAGCCGGTGGCTGCCCATGACACCACCAATCCGACAGATCGCACCGTGCTCCGGAGCGAGATCTCGGATGACCTGCTCGCCGAGTGCTTTCAAGAAGCCATAGGTGTTAATCGGTCGCCCGAAATCGGATTCCGGGACCTTGCGGGAGGTGCCATCCATGACCCAGTCCGTAGAGATGTAGACGGGTTTGGCGCCCACAGCCATCGCTGCCCTCGTGACCGACTGGGTGAGCCCCGGGTAGGCCTTGTAGGCAGCGCTGGCATCGAGGTTCTGGAAGTCATTGGCGATCGCGGTGTGGACTAGGGCGTCAACGCCTTGGATTGCCTTTTCCACTGCGTGGGTGTCTGACGTGTCGATAACGGCATAGGACCAGGGCACCTCCATGGGTGGAGCTGCCCGGGTCAACACCAGTACATCGTGGCCGGCGTCACCGAGTACTTCTGCCACATTGCTTCCCAAGAAGCCTGTTCCGCCCGTCAGGGCGACGCGAGCCATCTCTAGTTCTGGGGGAAACCCAGGTTGAGTCCACCGTGGCTGGGGTCAAGCCAGCGTGAGGTAACCACCTTTTGGCGGGTGAAGAAGCGGAAGCCCTCTTCACCGTGGGCACGCGAGTCACCAAACAACGAGTGCTTCCAACCACCAAAGGAGAAATAGGCCATAGGGACGGGAATCGGAACGTTAACACCGACCATGCCGACCTGGATGTCCGTGACGAACTTCCTCGCAGCACCACCGTCGTTGGTGAAGATGGCTGTTCCATTACCAAAGGCTCCCGAGTTGATCAGGGACACACCCTCCTCATAGGACTTCACTCGAACAACGGAGAGAACCGGCCCAAAAATCTCCTCCTGATACACCGGGGAGCTGGTGGGGACGTGATCAATCAGGGTGGGTCCCAGCCAGAAGCCAGCGGCCTCACCATCGGGCTTAACGTCGCGCCCATCGGTAACGATGGTCGCACCATCTTTTTCGGCGATCTCGATGTAGGAGGCGACCTTGTCGCGGTGAACTTCGGTGACCAACGGGCCCATGTCACAGGAGCGACGACCATCGCCGACCTTGATGGCCGACATCTTGTCCTTGATTGCTGCCACAAGTTTGTCTCCAATGGGATCAACAGCCACGACCACCGAGATGGCCATGCACCGCTCACCCGCGGAACCAAAGCCCGCGTTCACCGCGGAGTCCGCCACCAAGTCGAGGTCGGCATCGGGGAGAACCAGCATGTGGTTCTTAGCGCCCCCGAGAGCTTGGACGCGCTTGCCGTTGCGTGCACCTGTCTCATAGACGTACTGGGCGATCGGAGTGGAGCCCACAAAAGAAATTGACTCCACGTCGGGGTGCTCCAGCAGGCCATCCACGGACACCTTGTCACCGTGGACGACGTTGAAGACGCCATCGGGAAGACCCGCCTCTTTCCAGAGGTGTGCCACCCACATGGAGGCGGAGGGGTCTTTTTCACTCGGCTTCACGATGACGGTGTTACCGGCGGCGATAGCGACCGGGAAGAACCACATCGGCACCATCGCGGGGAAGTTGAAGGGACTGATGATTCCTACGACACCCAGTGGCTGCTTCAGCGAGTAGACGTCGACGTCGGTGGACGCGTTCAAGGAGAACTCACCCTTCAGCAGGTGGGGGAGTCCGCATGCAAACTCGATTACTTCTTGGCCGCGGGTAATTTCTCCCAGCGCATCGGAGAGCACTTTGCCGTGTTCTTCGGTGATGATGGCGGCTAATTCGCCTTTTTTGGCCTCCAGGAGCTCCCGGAACTTGAAGAGAATCTGAACGCGCTTAGTCATCGACATGTCAGACCAACTGGCAAACGCCGTCTTGGCCACCTTCACGGCGGCGTCCAGGTCACCGGTGGTGGCCAAACGCACAGACTTAGTCGCAACACCCAGTGCCGGGTCAAAGACATCGGCGAGTCGATCGGATTCGCCAACGAACTCTGCTCCGCCGACGTAGTGGTTGATGATGGGCTGACTCATTGACCTGTCCTCTTCTTGTGGTTGGCGTTATCCGCCGTGAACTATTTCTACTGCGCGTGCGATGGCATCTCCAGTATTGCCTGATGCCGGATAGAGCAAGCTGCGACCGACAACAAGCCCTCGGACGCCGGGGAGAGTCAGCGCGCTGGCCCACTCCTCAAACAGGCTTTCCATGTCTCCTGCGCGGTCCCCGCCGAGAATCAGGGTGGGAAGCGTGGTGGACTCCATCACTCGTGCCATCTCGGCCACATAGGGGATCTTGAGCCAGGTGTAGGCACTGGACCCACCGAGAGCTGCCACAATCGAGATGGACTGGATGACAGCCTCAGGGGTGAGGATGTTCTCAATCTTGCCCTCAATGCGGTCGCTGATGAAGGGCTCGATCATGATGGGCACCCCGGCTGCCGCGGCGTCATTGACGGCGTTGGCGGTGGCCATGAGGGTCTCCGCTGTTCCTGCATCCTGGAAGTTAATCCGGGTAAGGGTTTTGGCAAAATCGAGACCGGCGGCGACAAGGGACTCAATCGAGTAGGCACCAAACCGGTCATCCATTTCAAAGGATGCACCGCGTAGGCCGCCACGGTTCATCGAACCGACCACGATTTTGTTCTCCAGCAGACCCAGAAGGGCGAGGTCATCAATGATGTCGGGGGTGGCAAGAACCCCGTCCACACCCGGGTAGGCGAGAGCTGTAGCCAATCTCTGCAAGAGATCTTCGCGGTTGGCCATAGCCATGGCTTCACTGCCGATGCCCAGAGCCGCCCGGGCTGGGTGGTCGGCGGCGACAATCATCAGCTTTCCATCAACGCCGAGAAGATCGCGGCGCTGACGGTTCTTCAGCGCTCCGGCAACAGCACTGGGGTTCTTCGCCCTGGTGTCCCGCAGAGCCTGAAAATCAAGATCAGACATGGGCTGCCTCCAGTGCTTCGTGTACTTCGTGTTCAAAGGGCATAGCGGTGGAGCATTCCAAGCGGCCCGCCACAATGGCTCCGGCTGCGTTGGCGAAGCGAAGCATTGTTTCGAGGTCCCAGCCGGAGAGAAGCCCGTGGCAGAACGCTCCACCAAAAGCGTCCCCCGCTCCTAAACCATTCACCACGTCCACTGCAAAAGGAGCGACTTCGACTCGCTCACTGGCGGTCTTCGCCAGCACGCCCTTGGGGCCCTGTTTGACCACTGCAATCTCGACTCCGCGCTCCAACAGAGCATCTGCGGCGCGGTCTGGATCGGTTTCACCCACCGCAATCTCGCACTCCTCAGAATTTCCGATAGCCACGGTCACCCCGGAGAGAGCCTTGGCCACCTGCTCGGTTGCCTCGGTGGGGGGACTCCAGAGCTCTGCTCGGTAGTCCAGATCAAGGATGGTGTGAGCGGCACGACCGCGAACCGCCAGCGCATGGTGGTGGGCGGCCCGACTGGGTTCGCGGGTGAGCCCCGTGACGGTCAGCCAGAGGATGGAGGCATCCGTGATGGCGTCCTCATCCAGCTCACCTGCCTCAATCATGAGATCGGGTGCCACCGGGTCGCGGTAGAAGTACAGCGGGAAGTTATCCGGGGGGAAAATTTCACACAACACCAGTGGGGTTTTCAGCCCCTCCACATCCTCCACATAGCGGGAGCTCACACCTAAGCGCTCCAACTCGGTGCGGATAAAGCGCCCAAGGGGGTCAGGTCCGGTCCGGGTGATGACAGCGGAGGAGCGCCCATAGCGGGCCGCCGCCACCGCAACATTGGTGGGCGATCCGCCCAAGAACTTGCCGAAACTGGTGACCTCTTCGAGGCCGACTCCGATTTGCAAAGGGTAGATGTCAATGCCGACACGACCCATCGTCAGCACGTCACAGTGCTCGGCGGGTGTGGGATTAGGCATGGTCGTTCACTTCGCTGATCGGGATACCCTCATCGTACTTTGTATTAACAAATTCTGCTACCGGCCAGAGACTGCCACCGTGATTCCCGTGGCAGCCGATTCGGCGGCGGTGTTGGCCAACACCAGGGCCATTCGACCATCCTCAAACGTCGGTGAGTTGGACTCCTTGCCGTGGACTTTCTTCACAAACTCGTCCAATTCATTGCGGTAGGAGTCCATGTAGCGCTCGAGGAAGAAGTTTTGGTAAGGACCCTTCGCCTCCACGTGACTCGAGGTGTAGTGGGTGACGTTCGTGTCGGTGATGTTCTCCACCCGCATCATGCCCTCCGAACCAAATGCTTCGAGGCGCTGATCAAAGCCGTGGGCAGCGTGGCGGGAGTTGCTGATCAACACCAACTCGTCGTTGCTGCCGCGAAGCGCCACCGCGGTGGCGTCATAGTCACCCAGCCCCTTGATGTCCTTGGAGAACTGATTGAAGCCCTGAGCCGTCACGGACACAATGTCGCGCACGAAATACCGCGCCATGTCGAAATCGTGGATGGTCATATCGCGGAAGATTCCTCCCGACACAGCCAGGTAGTCAGTGGGGGCAGGAGCAGGGTCGCGACTGGTGATCACGAGTTGCTCCAGTGTGCCGATGTGGCCCCCTTTCACTCGCGCCCGAAGATCCGCAAAGTGTGGGTCAAAGCGGCGGTTAAAGCCCAACGCAATCGGAACACTGGTCGAGTTGGCTTTGTCACGCAGAGTGTCCACGCGCTGGATGTCGAGATCAATAGGCTTTTCACACAGCGCCGGAATACCTGCATCAATGGCCTTTTCGATCAAGTCGATGTGGGTGGAGGTGGGGGAGGCGATGATGAGCATGTCCACGTCACCTGCGGAGAAGAGCTCATCGGGGTTGTCCGTCGCGGTGCCACCAAAACTCTCGGCGGTGGTCTTCGCTCCCTCAGCAAACACATCCGCAACGCGGTGCAGGGTTGTCCCCGGATGGCTCACCACGCTCATCGCGTGAACCTGGCCAATCCGGCCGGTGCCAATGAGTCCCACTCGAAGCGGCGCTGCCATGAGGTCTCCCTTGAGTTTTGTCCTGACAAAGTCGTGGCACCATCATGGCAGATTTTTCCCCCTGGGGAGGCCCACAAATCTCCCTCTCTGGCCCCACCGGTACCCTTCTGTGGTGAGGGTTATCAGTCGAGGGGGCACCAGGGTTCTGGGGGTTCTCCTGGGACTCATTCTCGGGCTCACCTCCTGCACCCTGCCCACTCCAGTGGCCCCTGTCGCTCCGGAGCGAGCGGTCCTCGAACTCGAGCCGCCACCTGCTCCCGAGCCCGTCCCCGAGGTGGAACCCGAACCAGAACCTGTGGACCCCTTAGAGGAGCGCATTGATGAGGCCATCGGTGCGATGGATCTGCGAACCCAACTGGCGGGCTTGATGGTCGTCACCGTGTCGGGAATGGACGCCAGCGTCCAGCAAGAGTTTTTGGAAGAGGTTCCCGCAGCCGGATTCCTGTTACTGGCCGGGAATCTGCAAGGCGATGTCTACACAATTCGCGACTTCATCACTGCACTGCATGAGGGCTCTGATTTCCCGCTGATTACCGCTGTGGACCAGGAGGGGAACCCAATCACCCGAATTCCCGGCGACCAGTTCCCCGGAGCCCGTGTCCTCGGCTCGGGAGATGTTGGCGCCACGGCAGAAGCATTCCTCGCGCGCCAACAGTTGGTGGATCGAGCGGGAGCAAATGTGAACTTCGGGGTGGTGGCGGATGTGAGCCTCGGCTCTGGCGCTTACATCCACTCCCGCTCGTTCTCCACTGACCCCGCAGTGGCAGCCGAACACGTCGCTGTGGCGGCCAGTGCCGAGGTCCTCGAGGTAGCCCAAACGCTTAAGCATTTCCCGGGCCACGGCCTTGTCTATGCCGATTCCCACCGTGTTGTCCCGAGCTCTGACATCGGGCTTGACCAATGGCGCACCACCCACGCTCTGCCCTTCGAGGCTGGTATTGCCGCGGGAGCAGAGTTGGTGATGACGGGACACATCCGGGTTCCCTCAGTGAGCCAAGATCCTGCCTCGCTCTCCGATGACTGGGTGCGCATTCTTCGTGAGGACTTGGGGTTTGACGGTGTCATCATCACCGACGATCTGCGGATGCTCCGAAATTCGGGTGAAGAGCGATATCAAGACCCGGCAGCACTTGCGGTTGCGGCCCTTGTCTCGGGCCACGACCTCATCATGTTGGCGGTGGACCCGGCCAGAGACCCCACCTATGAGACCTACACGCTCATGCTCGACGCGATGGAGCTGGCGGTGGTCGACGGACGTGTCTCCGAGGAACAGGTTGTGGAATCTTTGGGTCGGGTACTGACTCTGCGCAGTGTCTTGGGGACCCCTTAGGGCTTTTTCTTCATCCGTTCGACTTCGGCATCGATGTCTCCCTCAGTGATGCCGCCGGTGGGGCCATAGGCATCCCACCAGGACACGAGGGCTCCGATACCCATGCCGCCGATGACGAATCCCGGCCAGAACAGGATGCCCGGTGTGGCGAAGAACCAAATCGCGGTCACCACGGCGCTGACGAATGCCCATACAAGGAGAAAGTTCTTGAAGTCAGCTTTCTTCTTCAGTCTCTGCGTTGCGAGTGCCCGCAGGTCGTCAGTTGAGGAATTCATATATCAAGGTTACTCCACGTCGCGTCGGATACTCACGATCATCGAGAGCACCGCGAACACCAGCGCATAGCCCAAGAGCAGAAGTGTCGCGGAGAGGGGATCAGCAAAGTCAGCGGTGTTGAGATTGAACTGTTCTGATTCGACATCGAGCGCCATGATGGCGGTGATGAGACCTTGGAGGAAGAACTTTCCCTGGTCAGGGAAGAGCAGCAACAGGATCGGTTCGATGGCGAACAACCAGATCAACACCCCGATAAGAGAAATTATTTGGGAGCGAATGAGGGCCGCAATGGAGGCACCCAGCACCCCCAGGACAGCACCAGAAACGATGGCAGCCAGGGACGTGTTCACAAAGATGTCAACGCTGGGATCAGCCGCCTCGGGATAAAACTCGAGCGCAATCATGCCCCCGGCAATTCCGCCCGCGGTGGACACAATCATCAAGACCACACCCGCTACGAGCGATGCGATGAGTTTGGCGAGGAATACCTGTCCTCGACGAGGGGCCGCGACATACGTCGCCACAGCAGTTCCGTGTCGAAATTCGCCAGCCACAATGAGCACTCCCACCAGCACGGCGAAGATGTACCCCGAGATGGCGTTTGCATACACGGAGTCAACGACCACTTGGTCTTCGAGTGTTCCAAAGCCCAAACCGTCTGAGCTCTGATCAAAGATGACCGCGGTGGCGGCTGTCCCCAAGGCGGAAAACAGGACTGCGGCGGTTAGTAGACCCCACATGGCCCGCTGGTACGTCAGTTTCCGGAACTCAGCGGCGAGAAGTCTCATTACTGGGCACCCCCGGTAAGACGAAGGAAAGCCTGTTCGAGGGTTTGATCGCCGGTCACGTCGTGGAGTGAACCGGAGGCCACCAACTTGCCCTTGTTGATGATGATCACATCATCAACAACGTTTTCCAGTTCAGCCAGTTGGTGGGAAGACACGAGGACGGTTTTGCCTGCTTGTGCCTGCGTGGCAATGAAACCGCGCAACCAGGCAATACCGGCAGGATCGAGACCATTCGCGGGCTCGTCCAGGATGAGGACGTCGGGGTCACCCAGGAGCGCTGCTGCCAACGACAGTCGCTGCTTCATCCCCAAGGAGTAGCCCTTGACCCTCTTATCTCGCGCCTCGGTTAACTCGACCTGAGCCAGCACCTCATCCACTCGGGAGCCAGGAAGGCCACCGACCGAGGCCAGCACTCGAAGATTTTGATAACCGGTGAGACCTGGGTGAAAACCACGGGAGTCCAGGACTGCACCGACGTGGTGCAGGGGGTTCTTCAGTTGGGGGTAGCGTTTCCCGAGAATTCTGGTTCGACCTTTGGTGGGACGTGAGAGACCTACGAGGCAGCGCAAGGCGGTGGATTTTCCGGCACCGTTGGGGCCTAAGAAACCGGTGACGCGGCCAGCCTGAACCTCGGCGGTGAAGTTATCGACTGCGGGCACTTTTCCGTAGGTCTTCGTCAAACCCCGAAACGCAATCGCTATCATCGCTCAGCTTTCTGTATTCTCACCTTTCAGCCTACTCCGCCTGATGCGGCGCAGGACGAGGGTGACCAACACAACGACCGCAACGAGGCCCAGCCATGGGACCAGGATCCCCGCCCAGACGAGGGTTCCGGCGAAGAAGCCGAGGATGCTCTCCCAGCCTCGAACGATTCCATCGAGGAACCCATCAGGGTCGGTCGGAGTCGCGTTCTCGGGGGTGATCAGGGAGATGCTGAGCGTGGCGAACAAGGTCTGGTCGCTCAGGTAGTCACGCTGTGACTGCAAAGAATCCAGTTCCGCCTGGCGCTCGGATAACGCAGACTCCACCGCAATCAGGTCGCTGGTGCTGGCGGCGTCAGCAAGCAGCTCATTCAACCGGGTGATGGCAGCCTCGAGGACCTGGATGCGGGCATCAAGGTCCACTTTTTGCAGCGACACATCGACGGTGTTGAGTGACACCTCTTGGACGTCACCGAGGTCTTGCAGGCTGGCAACCGTGGCATCGAGGACCTCATAGGGAATCCGCGCCTCGAGATAGGAGCTTGGCTGCCCGTAGTCCACCGGGGTGTAGTCCGAGCGGGACGCGATACGTCCACCCGCCGCTTCAACCACCTCAGTGATCTCATCTGCAGTGTCGGCGGGAGAATCGACGGAGAGCGAGAGGTATCCAGTGCGGATGATGTCCGGCTCAAAGGACCCAGCACTGTCCTCCGCGCGCGCCATGTCCATCTCAACAGCCATGTCCTCGGTGTAGGCGATCTCGGGGGAGCCCATGCTGACGCTGGATTCCTCGTAGGACTCGATGCTTGCTGCACACCCCGTCAGGGTGAGGATTGAGGCGAGGGTCAGAGCCGAGAGCTTGGTCACAAGTGTCATGGCATCACCCTAGAGGCGCACCCGGTCACAGCGTGGTTACGGTCGATAACGAGTTGCTATGTCCTGAGGGGCCCGTGGCGCGGGTGATACTAGGGATATGGGAATTCGCGAGTTCCTCTTTGGCACCAAGGCCCCGAAGCTGCGCGTTGCCGTTGATGAGGGTGTCGGTCACCCGGTCATCCTCCTTCACGGCATTGCCTCCTCGTCGGCGACTTTTGACCTGCTCGTTCCCCTCCTGCGTGATAACCACCGGGTCATTTCGATTGACCTGTTGGGTTTTGGTCAGTCACCGGCTCCCGCCACCGCCTCCTATACCCTGGAAGAACACGTGGTGGCAGTTGCGCGAACCATTCGTTCTCTCGGGCTCTCTGGCCGGGCGACTCTCGTGGGGCATTCGCTGGGCTCACTTATTGCCGCTCGGTATGCGGCAGAAAATCCCTCCGCACTCTCCCACCTGATTCTTGTGTCACCCCCGGTGTATTTGCCGGGTAAGACGGTCCTGGATCCCTTAGAGCGTTTCCAGATGGAGGCCTACCGGAAGCTCCAGAATTACATGCGTACTAATCGGGTCTTCACCGAGGCTGCCGCCCGGGCCGCTTCGTTGCTGGTTCCTATGAAGGGCGGCTTGGAGGTCACCCAGAAGAACTGGCGAGCCATCAGCATGTCCTTAGAGAACTGCATCGAAACCCAAACTGCGGTCACCGATTTAGCTCAGGTGAGGATTCCGGTGGATGCCATCTGGGGAACGAGGGACCCCTTCATGGCTCCCGCAGGATTGCGGATTATCGAGCGGATGCGCGGTGTTGCCTCCACCAAGGTCGACGGTGCTGATCACGTGATTCGGTCCAAGTTTGCCGAGGAAATCGCACGACTCGTGGATAACCCCAGCCCGCCGACCACACCCATTCGCGTGGTGAAGCAGAAGGTCTAGCCCAGGTAGCGAAGAATCGCCTGCAGGGTGTCTGCCGGCTTATCTCTGTGCACGCTGTGACCAGCGCCCTCGATGACCTCATAGGTCATCTGTGGGTTCGACTCCACCATCCGCTTCGCGTAGTCGTTGCAAAACATCGAGCCCTGTGAGGGGTCCGCCCCGATAACAAGGGTGGGGATGGCCAGTGAGGTAGCCTCCTCGGTGACGTTCCACGGATCGTTATCGAATACCGCGTGTTCGAGAGCAAACAAACTTGCCTGCTTGTGGGCCTGCACCTTGAGCTCGATATCCAGAGGATGCCAGTGCGGGTTGGCTCCTCGAATATCCTCCACCCCCTGGTGGAGGTGACCCTGGCGCTGGTTCTCCAGTACCTGCTCTCTGGTCGCATCCCCCAGTTCCAGGGCGGGGTCCAGGAGAATCA